>Ga0307512_10000399_pt1 | contig 63600 bp, 61 predicted proteins | sample 14_EM_MG_FD_200267 | JGI IMG/M metagenome (GOLD analysis project Ga0307512, IMG submission 200267) | Populus trichocarpa ectomycorrhiza microbial communities from riparian zone in the Pacific Northwest, United States - 14_EM | ecosystem: Host-associated > Plants > Roots > Unclassified | place... | reverse complement strand
AGGCACATCGTTTTGCATTCAGCCTGTTCGGGAGCTTCTGGGAGCTTCTGGAAGGATCGGCGTGGCTGTTCAGAACAGCTGAGTCATCGAGTTATGACTTCCGAACCATTTTACATTTTGCTGATGTAGCAACTCCAGTGTTGAGGTCTATTGTATCTTCACATCAATAATCGGTAGTACTGTGATGTGAACTTTGGCCTTTTGACAGTCAATGAACTGGTTTCGACGACCAGGTGTCAGTGTAATCAATACAGCAAGCATTCTCTGCTATATGAAGGTCAATTTCAGGACTTCCAAAATATCATGAAATATGCACTTTCTCAATTATCTCTGCTAAACCTGGTCTCATGGCCGACACCTCATTGATTCTAGCGTTGCCCTCCTGTTGAAGTCTTTGATTTTTCCTGATGTCTATGCCCTCATTCTCTTGAAATTGCTGATTGTGCTCATGGGCTTCCCAAGACTTGGTGCGGCCTTTTACACCTAGACTGCGCATGAATGCAACTAAAGCCAGGTGTATGACGTGTGCCATGCATGGTACGTGGTTCCTCAAAGCAGGCCACTGGATTGCAGAGGCCTCGAGTGTTGATTGCAACTCGCATGTCATTGAGTGATTTGAGGGAGCTTTATCAGTCATAATACCAAGCAAACGGCAGTCGGTAAGCTCAAAACAATCAAGCATGTCCTTCCAATGTACGGCTGGCCTTGCTCCAGTATGTTGGCCTTTCACCAATCATTCTTCATTAGCTTTCAGAATGGGAAAAGCACTGGCGATCAACCTCATCGACAGCAGGTTGAACTTCCCGCAATGCCCAGATTCGATTCATATAGTAAGCAATGACCGACGATATGGCTAGTTTGTTCGGAGATGTACATCCGTCCAAAGCTAAACTCACTTTATTACGTGACGTCAATTGCTTCCTAATTGCATCCACAGTCAATTCATATTCCTTCCGGCAAATGTTGCTGGGAGTTGTAGCAGACGGCAGCACTAGGTCATCGCATAATGCCTTATATGACCGTCGTAGCTCCAGATTGGATATAGCGTTCCATGGAATGTCAGCCGAAACAAATCCTAACATGATGTGGCGACTCCGGGTGTCTTGGTAAAATTCGGAAGTTTCACAGTCCCTCGCTGCCAGTTTAGAACATTTTGTCTGTCATTTCGGTCAATATGGATCAACCTGGATGTCAAATTTGATCTTCCTCTGCGAACATACTTTTGGGATTCCTCGACTTTCTTGCCTCAACAGGATGGCAAAAGCGGTTTCATCAACTGTCGAACTAGTCAATTCTGCAACCTCGGACTCTGTTAATTTGTTTCACTTTGCGATATGAGCTTTTGCCACCAAGTGTTTCCCCATTGAGCTGGTCCAATGATCTGATGGTTGGCGAAGCACTTGATGAATAACGATACATATGATACCTGGGCTGCTGGTCTCCTCCATTCTGCAGTGTCAATGGAATCGCCACGAAGGTGCATGTCTAGAATCATACCAAGCAACTGGCCGCTTCAAGCCTACATTCATTGAAGCACACCAAGCATTGAAGACGATTTCTAAAGTCAGGTCGCTCAAATCACGAATAAAGACGCGTTGATTTTTGGAAGAGATCATAACCTCGAGCAATGAGGTGTTCAAGCATTTTGAATCGAACATGGCCTTAGGAATTAGAAATCTGGGCAATCCGACTCGAAAGACTGCCGAACATAACGATACAGTGAAGCAGCCTGTGGGTTCTTCAATATCCACTCCACAGCTACAAGCAAAAAATTCAGATCTGTGAGACATTGCATGCATATTTTTGAAGTAGTATACAGGGACATATTGAAAAGACTGACCGCATAAGACTCAATTCCGTAACAATGCGATCCAGTTTGTTGCTGTGTGGCTTACTCAGCCCCCACAAAAATGGGTGACACTTGGTGCGCGCTCAATTATAGGAGGCGGATGCAATATCGTCAGTAGCATTTTTGCTTGTAAAGGTGGCCGATAAGTTGATTATGGGTTCACACCCTTCCGTTGGCCTTAGATTGTCCAAGATGCAAGACTAAAAATTGTTGACGCTCAGTTGACGCTCATTGTTAGGAGGTGGTAACAATATCGTCACTAGCATTGTTGCCCATAATGGCGGGCGATACATCGATTATGGGTTAATGTCAATGGACAGCACTTTGAGTGTCTGCGATGCAAGACCAACAATCGATGACGCTCTGTTGACACTCATTGTTTGGAGGTGGTTGCGATATCGACTGTGCCAACTTTTCCCATAAAGGTGGCCAAAACTTCGATTATAGCTTAATATTCTCACACAGATGTTGGTTTATCCAAGATACAAGAACAAAAATCGTTGACTCTCCGTTGAAGCTCATTTTCAAGTGATAGTAGCGATGTCGACACTAGCATTTTTGGCCTTAAAGGTGGCCAATACTTTGATTATGTGTTACAGCGACCAAGTCTTCTGTTTGAATATCAGACTGACAAGACCAAAAATCGTTAATGCATCGTTGACGCTCGTTTCCAGGATTGGTCAACGAGCGTGTCACTATTCTCTTTGCCTATACAAACCGCCAATACAATCACTTTGGAAGGATGTGACTATACACCTGTTTGTTTGCAGAAAATGTAAGACTGAAAATCGTTGACACTCCGTTGACGCTGAACTTAATGACATACTGACAGTCAGTGGGTGCTCAACAATTGTATGAAAAATGCATATAGTCGTCATTGGCAACCAATAAATCGTTTCTATGTATAAACATTTGCATGCAAATGCTTCCAAGCCTCTCAATCTCTGATCTACCACTAGACACATTATCTGAGTGATAATTGACATTGGCCTATCATGTGCCAGCGCTCTCGGCAGGCAATTAACCGCATTTGAATCTGTACACTAGTTTTTGATATAATTAGCACGACTACCTCACCTTTCCCCATCCAGCTCATTCTCCGCAATTTTCATGACCTACCATAATCAATTTTCAAAATCTCGACTATGTGCACCAGGTCTGTGCAGCAAGTTATGCTGTTGTGCTTCCATGATCGTATGCCGCATGACAGTCGTCATTCAGTCAGCTTGGTGATGCGCCTTGACCGCTGTATCTATGACTCATATGACATCACTGACTTATATTTCGTTAGTGAGTTTCGTCTGTAATTGAGTTTCAATTGTCTCACTGAATAGTGCCGGGCAGGACGATATCACGTTCATTGGACGTCAGTCAACAAGATTTGATGTCCAGAACATTGGGAAGGCCTATCCGACCCTTGCACATGCATAGACGAATTATCATGTCTCACAATTTGGTCACTGAAATCAAGTAAATGCTGATGCGTAGCCGAATATGTACAGGTATTGCATTTCACATTGATACATCGTCACAAATGCCATTTTGCCTATTCATTCCTCCGGCGACGCTGGAGCCGTCACCATGTGCGTGTTGGAATCCAATATCTATATCGTAATTAGCTTGCGATGCGATATGCAGGGGTTAAAGCTTACAGGTTCAACATGCTCGGATTCCTGAAATTCTGACCAATCGGGCATTGCGGCAGGCAGGAGGGACGGAATGCATTCATGCGTCTGCGGTTTCTGCAAACCTAGCCTCATATGACTACTCCCTGGTCAAGAAGTCACTTGCGGCATTCGCAATTTTCCGGGGACAGTATCAAGAGTCATCAAAGGCTCACCTAATGTCGTCGGCACAGATGACGCTGCATCATCTGCCGTTGAAGGTTAATCGGCAGCCGGAACCTTCAATTCAGTCTTCCTGTATCTCCTATCCCACTCACAGAAGTAGTCGGCCGCGTCTCCCCAGCCTGGTTGCATCAATTTGTCAAGCTTCATCTGCTTCTGCCGAAAACGCTCCTTGCGATACTGTTCTGTTTCAGAGATAGTGCCCATCACCCATCCGGGTTCGTCATCATCGCTAAGCTTGCTCCCCACTGGATCCGCTTCATCATCATCCTCATCTTCCCCATTCTCCCCAATGTCGGAACTTGCAAGATTGCTCAGACTATCTCCTCTGGCGTTCAACATCTCCTCAAATGTTGTTTCAGGCTTGGTGGTTGTCAATCCCGCCTTTTCAGCATTTCTCATATCGTCCTGCTTCTGTTTAATTGCTGTCTCTGCGTCTTCAACTCACTTTCTTGCCACAGCGGTCTCAGTCTCCACATAATCCTCGATACATTTCTCCGTCTCTTCGTTACTTCAGGAATGTGTTTCCCGTCATTTCCCCGCCGCAAGCTTCTTTTTGGATCGCAAGCTACACCACGCTCCATGGGCTCCGACCCTGGCTGCCTCCACATGGCTTTTGCCCTGATTCGCTTGATGATGTCGTCTTGTGGAACGCTTTGTCGATTTCCCATATTTGCCTGCTGGAAGTGGCGAAAGGTTCTTTTTCGAAACATTGACCATTGTATTTTGTGTTGACTTTGTGGATGGACGAGATAATGGATGTTGCAAGATATGGATCACATAGAGGCAAGCTGCGTCTTTTATGTCGAGGTTGATTCACTTAATTGACTTGAACAAAGCAAAATCTTCGTTTTGACGGTCACAACATTGGGAATAGCAATGCTAACCATACATCATGATCTGATGTCTAGCGTCTGTATCATGTAGGATCCCAGGGATTTCTTGAGACGAACATCAGCAGCCATTCAATCCGAAGAGGAATGAACTGTTTTTATCAGACAAACAGGAGATTTCGATGGTCGTTCACCGTGATTCATCCCTGTAAAAACACCCACAACATTGGACAGACTTGGTGCAAATCGCAGGACGGTTGGTGACCCGTGCAACCGGCAGCTATGCGCAACAGGATTCATCATGTGTAGAGCGAGCAAGTTGGCTGTTACGCATGCCATTTTGACCTAAAGCTAACTATATATTCCTCAGGACTTCCCACGTCTTTGCGCTATCTTCTACCTCAGGACTTCCCACTTCGTTTCGTTATCATCATCTCTTCACTTCAACTGCAGCAAATCCTGGCTCCACAAGCACCTCAGCAAGTTGAACACGGAACAGAATCGAGCAGAGCGACAGGTGCTTCTTCCAATACGCCACCCGCTGAGACCCAACTACAACGCAGACACAACTTAGCTCACTGCGACTCTTCAAATGCAGCCACCGGAAACATGACCCTGGATGCACAGTTTAAACTAGTCCGTGAAACCGGAAGCAGCAAGAATAAAAAGCAGCACACAATCGGATGTGAGTATAGTTGAATCCAGGTAGACAACAGTCAATCAATGATATATCAGGCAGCTGGTGTACTAAGAGAGCTGCGTGACCAATTTCTAGACGCTCGTATTGGGAAACCACTATGGTCAACCGAGGCATTTGTCTGCACAGTCCGCGAAATCGAACATCAGGGTGTTGTCAGCTCTGGGATTATCGCTGATGAATTTAGTGATGAGAATCTCTGAGAGCGCACCAGACAGGCTTAAACCACATTAGAGGATGCTACCGAAGTGTATATGGTTGAGGTAATGGCCGAATCTAAAATGTAGATGCAGCAACTTATTTCCTTGTAGGTTTTTAACATGTCTGCAACTATGGCAACGCAAGGAGGTCGGGTACAGCTAGAACAGTCTGACATGCGCCTGGCTTTGAATATGGCCAAAATGGCCAAAGAGGGGTTTTCGCGCGCCGCAATAGAGGAAACGCAATTTCTAATTAAGAAACCTTGGGCGGAAGTTCAAAGAGATGAAGCTGGGAGTTGAGTTTGGAGGGCATGAATATGTGAAGGCTGCGATGGAAAGGCACCTGGCTATGCTTCGGCAAAATCAGACGGACAGCTGACTTTCTTGCTAAAATGGCGCAGCACAGAATCCCCAGACACGCTGGAGGCCCAAAGGCATGGGTGCACCTCCCCCAGAGCAACTCAGACAGCTGACAGCAGAACCTACGCCACGGCCACTCGACACGCCACTTGTTCCTCCCGGTAACAATGAGGCAGCTCATCTATCCGAAATCGAAAGTGTGCCAGCCACATATGTGTATATACATACTCCTCTTGCCAGTGCTCAAATTTTCAATCATGATGCATATGCCACCGATCGCAAGTGTGATACAGATTTTGTTCCAGATTTGCTGACTGCTGAAGGAACATCCACTGGTTGGTACACTCTCTGCTGTGTGGCAACGCAGCTGACATCCATTGTGCAGACGACAGCAGCCAATTGAGCGAACCTGACAGTGAAGATGAGCATTGATCAAATGAAACGAGATTGTCGAGTGTATTATTATTTACAATTACCGGACACTTTAAAGTATATTTTAAAGGATACATTTAGATCTATTATTAAAGAACGATGTTTTGATAAAAGAGAAAGTATATGAAGACAGTACAAAGGCTGCCAAAACACCATCAATGATATATTACGCCATAATAAATGATAACAAATTGTGGATACGCCCATGGCAAAATGAGCGTCAACTGAGTGTCAACAATTTTTGGTCTTGCATCATTGGTAATCTGCTTGTCGATCGGCTGAGACCATTCATCCATGCGGTATTGGCTGGTTTTATAGGCTAAAGAGCGAGCCTCATGCTCCCTGCCCCATTCTGAAATTGAGCGTCAACAGAGCGTCAATGATTTTTGGTCTTGTAAGTCGGGTAAGTCAAACACGGTATGGTAGATCCTATATATAATCAAAGTATTGGCCGCCTTTATAGGGAAAAAAGATAACGACACGCTCCATGCCCCATCATGATAATGGGTGTCAACAGAGCGTCAATGATTTTTGGCCTTTCATCATTGGTAATCAAAGTGCGATGCATTCGTCATTGTGGATGTACGATGTTTTAACAGTTGTTCTAGGCTAAAATGGTCATGAACTCTTCGTTGCATCATTGTACATGAATTTAGTTGTTACTGTCCGGGAGGCTGTTGTGGGAATGTTGCTTGCTTATCTGCCTAGAGAGGCTGCCAATTCCTCCTTAATATAGGTTTGCAATCATGCGCCACTTATATTACCCAAAATGCGAGACCTTAAACCATTGATGCTCATTTGACGCTCATTTTCACAGTGGGGCAGGGAGCGTGTCGCTTCTGCTTTTGCCTACAAAGGAGGCCAATGTCTCAGTTATGACTAGCTGCAACCAATGCCCGCTCTGATTACCCAGGATGCGAGACATACAATTGTTGAGGCTCCATTGATGCTCATTTCCAGGATGGGGCAGGGAGCGTTTGTCTACATATTTCAATCACAAAGGTGGCCAGTTCATCCAAAAGGAACATCAATGTACCATGGTTAATATTTTACGATTAACAGTAAGATATCTGAATGTGACCATAAATAGAACAACGCGAAATGCAAAACCAGAGATTGGACCAGAGGGGTCTCGTCAAACCCAGTGAATCCTGCGGGTTGACGGGTACGGGGCTGGGTTTGGACAGCCACGAAGCAGCGGGTCGGTGTTCTGGACGGTTCCGGAACCAAACTGAACAGTTTTTCCTGTCCAAACCAGGCCCGCTGGCAGGTCACCCAGACCTGTTGGTAACACTACCTGGGATGGGAGCTCCTCAATTCCCACTGGCGCTGCAATGATGCATTCCTCACTCTTCACTCACTCCTCTTCGGCGCACCGCCGCTTGTATCACACTCATCAAACCCGCATTTAGATGTGCAGCTAGCTAATATCTCAAGACACCTTAGTTAGATATCACAAATCGAGCCAAACGACATTGGCGTTCCATTTCAACCCCTCGCCAGGGAACCATAATCAGCAAATGCAAGGCACGCCTCTTGCTGCTTTGCGCCGTTGATGAATTGTGTGTTCCTGCTTTCGTTCGCCCTGGTTAGCTGGGTGAAGTAGTAGATGACATCATCACCATGTGTGATTCCTATCATTCTATCGCTTAGGCAGCTTATTGTTTTGGTGTATCTGCATTTGTGTTTGAATCACTCCCCTTTGTCTGTGGTTTGCTTCATGTAGCAAGGCAAAAGATACAATGTCGCAGGAGATGACAGCTAGTATGATTCAGAGGTGACAATGAAGAATTATCCATGCATCATATTCGCTGTTGAGGGAAATCGATTGCGCAGGTATATCTGGAGAGTCTCAGATAATGCCTCCACTCTTCGGAATGATTATCCATAAGAACCCAGCCATTTCTCAGAGATTGTTTGTGATTCCCATGTTGGTTCGGCGACACTCCCAGGTGCACCCAACGTTCTCTCTGGCGCTCTGACCAGTTCCTAAACTTATCACTATCACTCCCATGTTACTCCTGTACCATTCATCAGAGATCCCACTTACTATGAAGGCCGGCCGGAATGCCCTCCTAAGGTCTGATACTCTCCTGAAATTGACACTTCTAAGTTTATACTCCACATCCTCTCAGACACTCCTGGAGGCTTCCAGTGACTAAAATATATTTTGCTGATGTAACTTGGTGCTGTATTATCACAACAGTGAATCTGCAGGTCTCATAACCACAAGCCATTTCGTGTATCCCAGATCTGCTTGTCCCAATCACAAGAATCTCTCCATGATAATACAGCAAGTAATATTTATCTATGTCTATCTAATCTTATACATACGGTCAATCTGGCTGCAGACAGAACGTGAATGCAGTTAGCGGAGCACCTGGCGACTCGAATCAGGCGAACTTTGAGATGCACCTAGCATCTGTGGTTGAGCGAGTTTAGAACTGGACTTGGAAAGAGGCCGTAATCAAGGGAACTCAGAGATGCATTTGGAGGCCGCGATTGAGTGAACTCAGAGATGCAATTGGATCCTGTAACCTTGTGAGGTTGGAGATGCTGTTGGAGGCCATGATAGAGGAAGTGTGGAGATGCACTAGGAGGCCATAATCGAATGAGTTGGGAGATGCACTTGGATGTCATGATCTAGCGAGTTTGAAGTTGCACATGGACGCCAAGATTGTGCGAATGTGGAGGATATGATCGAGTGAGTTTGCAGTTGCTCCTGCCGGCCATCATTGAGCAAAATCGGAGGAGTATGTGCAGGTAGTCGATCCATAGGCAGTGGATCTGGAGGTGGTTGATCTGGAGTTGGTTGATCTGCAGGCAGCTTATCTGGAGGTGGTTGATCTGGAGGTGGTTGATCTGGAGGCAGTTGATCTGGAGGCAGTTGATCTGGAGGTGGTTGATCTGGAGGCAGTTGATCTGGAGGCCATTGATCTGGAGGCAGTTGATCTGGAGGCCATTGATCTGGAGGCAGTTGATCTGGAGGGTGTTGATTGGGAGGCGCAACGGGAGCTGAGACTGTATTCATTGGTTAACTTATAATTGTTGGAATGTAGTGAGTTGAGTACTAACAAGATCCACTGAGAGGTGAGCATTGAGAAACTTCCTGGGAGTGGGAGACAGTCGATATTGGGTTGATGCCGTACATGCTGTATGCTGCACTGGGAGTTAACTCATGATCATGGCATGGCGAGATAGACAGGGATGACTCAGTTTTGTGTTCTCAGGTGTTGTTAGCGTTGAGGATGAGAAAGAGAAAGATCAGAGGAGATGGAGGTAATCATCATGAGACTATGGAACGTCAGAGAATTACGTGCCTAGGTCGATTTACCATCCTGCACAAGGCAGATACGACTCCCAATTCGGCTGGTCAGCTCACCTATATACAGTATTCTACGTGCAATCAGGCTAGTGTTAGCAACGGATCCGGGTAACCCGCCAGCGGTCCGGTTTTTGCCCGGCAGTTCGGTTCAGTTCGGGTCGTTACCCGGCCAAAAACCCGAACTGCTATGTCCTGGCAGGTTTGTTACCCGGACCAAACCGAAACCCTGTGTCTCTCGGCCGGGCAGGAACCGGACCGCAGGTCCATTTTGCGGTTCCTACATTATTGGCTCCAATTAAGTATTTGAGTTATGATCGTATCATGACATGATGTATACGTAGATTGTGCAGTTTAAGCCGATCTTCCACCTCCCGCTTTCAGAATTGAGATCCGACTGATATTCGTTGAGTGGCTGTCAAATAAGCGTAGATTTTCACCAAAATTCGCGGTTGTTCGACAGCTACTCAATGAATATTGGTCGGTTCGCAAATCTGAAAGCGGGTGGTGAAAGAGCGGCTAAAACTGCACAATGTGCGTATACATCATGTCATGATACGAGCAGAACTCAAATACTTAATTCGAGCGAAACATCTGGGCTTGCACAGGCCGGGTTTTGAGGTGGAAACTGGCCCAAATGCCAATGGTCCGGGTTTTTCATGTGGTAAAACCATTGCCACGGTTCGGTTCTGGTTCCAACGCTAACCTGGAACTGTGCTAGCGGGTTGGAATTGTTGCTAACACTGAATCAGGCAAGTAGTACTCCTGATTTGGCCCGTCCCCTCATATCCTTCATATTGTGCCCATCTTCAACCCCCATCTGTCTTGCCAGTTCACAATTCCACAAGCAGCACCAAACCCAAACTTAATCCATCCGTCTCTAACGCTCCATGCCATCATCATGAGTTCATGCTCAGTACAGCATCCACCCTGTGCAGCATCCACCAAGTACAGCATCCACTAAGTACAGTATCCACGCAAGATTGACTATCATCCCTTCATTCTCATGATCATGAGCTGACCGCTGTATGTAACTTCAGCTTCCGCCATGCCTCCCTAACAATTGACCACTACATGCCAGCTCCATTCGAGCTCAAAGGTGAAGTCAACTCATCACATCCCTACAGTTGCAAGTTAACTAACCAATGAACAGAGACTCAGCACCCAGTGTACCTCCCAATTGACCGCCTCCAGATCAACCACCTGCTGGTACTGCTGCAATTTTGCTCAATGGTTGCCTCCAAGGGTATCTCCGAAGTTGCTAGTCATGGCCTCGAAGTTTGCATGATCATTGCCACCAATTGCATCTCCAAAGTCGCTCCAATATTGCATACATGTTCACACGATTATGCTCCCAATTGCGTCTTCAATATCGCATGATCAAGGCCTCCAAGTGCATCTCCAAACTGGCACAATCATGGCCTCGCAGTGCATCTAGACACTCGTTCGATCACAGCCACCAAGTTTGCACAATTATTGCCTCCACAAGTGTATCTCCAAACTCACTCCATCAGCATCTTCAGCCTCACCTCCAATTGCTCCAAAACACCGCATGCTGCCAGTCTGGACATACCATCAGTAGATGGATAACTATATTGATACATAGATACAAAGTTGAGAATAGAAACTGAATACATGAGTTTTAAAAATTGTTGAATGATATGTAGTAACTATGATTTCCAGGGGCACCAGCAGTGTTCCCAAAGATGATATTTTTTCCAAACTGCTCTTCAGTGAGTTGAGGTGCTCCCAGGGTTGTCGCCTGCATTCCCAAATGTTCCTGGGCTTGCCACTGTCACTCGAAGGTGTTCCGCCAGTGCACTGTGGCTTGTTGCTGGTGCACCCAAGTGCTCAGCTGGTCATTACCAGATTTCCTAGATCATTGCAGATGGTTCGCCAGCACATCCAGGTTCACCTGAATGCCACAGCATCAGTCCAGTCAACTCTGGGATTTCAGCACCATGGGATTCTTGTCCAACAACTCCCAAACACTCCCGGAGGCTCCCAGTGACAAAATACATTTTGCTCATTAGGCAGAAAAATGATATTGACTTTTTGAAGAGGTGGAAAAAGACTCAACAATGGGTATTACATCCTCTTGCTCAAGAATATGCAGTGGTGATTTAAACAATGTGCAAAGATCCTCATGGTTGGGCCGATTGATGGGTTCATCCGGGTTGACAACCAGACTAATAAGATGCATATCATACCCATCGGAGCAATTATTGAACTAGTACATTTGGTGCGATAGAATGCTGCATCCGACAGAAATGATAGTCTATGTCTTGTCAATACTCATGTGGATTTCGATACCTAATGGACTGTATAGTAGTTTCCATCCCTGAATCATGATGTACAGGAGTAAGATAGTTGTACAAATGTACTATTTCTTATAGACATTGTAATAATCACTCCCAGCAATTATGGCTACCGGTTCAAGGATATCCAGGATTGTCTTAGGGACTTGGTCAACAGTTCCAACGCCAGCAAAATTTGGACATCTGAATAGTTTGATTTAGTAGCAATGTGTTGACAGCTGTACACCCTTCAGGATATTCTTGAACTATGTTTCAGAACTGCTGGAGAATTGAGGAGCACCAGGGAAGTTGTCTTGGAGCAGGTGAATAGCACCCTGCATTGCATTCAGACCATCTGGGAGCATCTGGGAACCCCTGGAAGGATTGGTGTGGCCGTTCAGAGTTGCCGAGTTGTTCAGTTATGCCTTCCAAACCATTTTACATTTTGCTGATGTTGTTGGAATCGCCAGCACATATTCTCCATCTTGAGCACATTATAACAAATATTGTGTGTTCTTGTATGTCTTAACAATGGTTGATATCAATTTTCCCCACTGGCAGGCACTTCTTTTATTGCAGAATCTGATTCAGTGGAGTCCAGCTAATATGTATCACTGCAAAAGAAGAATTACATCATTGAAAGATGTTACCAAGGCCATTCATTTCACTATCCACATAATTAGTCTTGATATTATAAATTTCAGGCCAGATCCCTTGGCTGGCGTGGTATATTTTAGATTGCAATAAAGTTCCAGATGCCCAACGGAAGTAGGGCTATGACATTGTCAGTTGTAGTACAATAGTGCATGTTGAAGTTTTACAAATATACTGTCTAGAAGTAAATTGTGTTCATTTCAGAAGCCCAATCCACTAGCATTGGATCCCCAGTCCTCATCAACTGATTCGTGGCATAGCATTCCAAATTTGGCAAATTAGATAAGTACTGATGCATTTCTCAGCTATGAGAATTTGATATTTCTCCACACTCTGCATTCATGCATTTCTCTCAAATTATGTACATGCTGTGAAACGGAGTGGAAAGATGGCTCATCCTGATGATGCTGTACACATGACAGATGGCCTCAGCATGTATTCCTCTGTTTATTTGTAGCAGACAGAAGGTTGAAAATGTTTGCAGAGTCAATATTGGATCTGACAAACAGGGCAGGATGTAACAGTGCCATCGACATGTAGGTAAGACTAGTATACAAATGATTGTGCTTCCGCATCTGTCCAACATAATATTCATTATTGCTGTCAGTAACTGCCGCATTCATGTTCTGGATAAGTAGCCAATCTGAAATATTACTGGAAAAACTGTCCACTGGTTCCATTCACTGAAATGACTGCACTGCATGTCACTAAATATCTGAATATAGATATCCGAATAGTATTACACATTGTTTGATTGGTTTTCCGAGCTCCTGAATGCAAATCACCTTCCACCCACCTTCAGACTAAATCAGGTGAATGAATCATTCCTTGTTAAATCAATTCTGGTGATGCAGGGTGTTATTCCAAATCACCCTTTCTCGACAGTCTGTGACATAGTCCTTATGTGTGATAGCAAAGGCGGTTGCTGCTATATCAGTCTCAAATAGACATGCCAGAAATAACATACAATTGTGAGGTGTCATGTTGCCACGCAAGAAACATCTTCTGCACCAACAGTATTCATTTGTGTAAATTCTATTGTGAATATGCGTCTGGGAGCAGTTGCTGTACTCCTATATAGCAGCAATAGGTGTCAATTGTAAGGTTTGAATCATTCATAACAATTCTTGCATGGAACTGGTATCTGCCAATCGATTTTATAATCGAATGGCTCTTTCGACATCTGTCAAGCAGCATTTGGCCATACCATTGCCGCTGGTCAGATATAATTCAGGTATATCTGTCACTGCCTATATTCTCTAGTAGTAACCATTTCAGCCCCATTCACATCGACCACCCTTGCAGCATGAATTTCTTGAACGCTGTCTACAGTTCACTGTAAAGATTCTGTTACGAATTGTTTCTCCACTGTGGCCTTCATAGACAATGGCTATATCTCTTCTTGACAAACACCCTTTCTGTGTGACAATTGCTTTGGAATATTGTCTAGTGCTTTTGGGAATAGATTAGAGTGATTATGTTGACTCAACAGTGACCAGAATACACATAGTGGCTGTACAGGTAAAGGCAGCTAAGACTGCAGTTCGCCTGATAGGCATAAGGATGGTAAGTATAGTATTATGGTTGCAACTGTGGATGCGAGGGATAGTATATGTTGATGTGTATGTATGATTATCAGTAGAGATCTGAGGCTGGTGGCGACCAACATATATAAATCCGCCTGTACGTGGCCCTGCATCACGTGCCGCTGTTACATTATCCCCCTCTGGTGGCAATGGCCTCCTGGGCTGCCATAGCCAGTAGAAGTGAAAAAGAAAGGAAGCAAGCATTATACATTCATACAGCATACTGAGTCATACAAACTCAAAAGTGCTACTAAGGATTGGGACTTTACAGTATTCTATCAGTGGATCTCGCACAAGGGGAAATTCCACCTTCACTTGACTGCAATCTGCAGGTGGTAACAACCTGTGTGGATGCAATTGGTACTGGGCCGAGATTTGGAAAATTAAAAGAGTGTGGCAAACTGAGCAAAAGCAAAGCGAAATATGGAATGGAACAATCATCTCACGTATGCAATCATGCAAACCCATCAGGCCCACCACTGATCAGTACAGCTCATTGGTGACGTTTGGGCTGAACCAGCGGATGGAGAAACTCCATCCCCAGCAGCTGGTGGTAATGACCAATGCCGATTCCATTTGTACAGGGATGAGATTGAATGAAGTTATAATGTATGCAGAAGAGAAGAGAGAACCAGATGAATGAAATGCCCAACAGATGCCTTTCATCTAGTCCTAAGTTCCGACACTCAATTGACCCATGTGCTCCACTCCTGAGCTTAGGACCTGAATTCCTCCTGCTCTCCACTCCCAAACTCATACAACATCCAACCTGCCTTCAAGTACTGCACATATACAGCATATCTCAGTGTCAGTCTTCGTTAGGATCAGTGTAGTGCAGCTTCCACTCATGATCTCGCATTGATGGGGGTTTCTGATACTGGCAATATTCTTAGCCATTGGTAATCATCAATCGTAGACGTCAATTACATCATATTCATCAATAACTAATACCCAAGCTGCTCTACGAAGGTTACAACTACCAAATTCGCCCACCCTTCCGCTGTATCACCTTCGCTTGCATGAGCAAAATGTCATTCGGTCCGGAAGCCATACACAAACCTCCCAGACACTCCGGTAGCCCTCACCAGTGCTTCTAAGTACTTCCAGATGCTCCCAGCCCCCCCTGGAGCTTTGCAAAGTGCTCTCAGACTCTGCAAGAGCATTCTCACATGCTCCTGAAAGCACCTGCAGTGATGGAGGTGCATTCAGGATGCTACGAGATTGGACTATTGGGATAGTCAAATGTTGGAGCTGCTGAGACCTCTGCGCAGGTCTGTGGGAGACATTGAGAGCTGCTGAGACCTCTGCACAAGGTCTGTGGGAGACTTGGTGCCATATTCTCACACCGGTGGTTCTTAGGGTTCCATAACCACAAGGCATTTCATCGATCATATTGGTCTTTGGTACAGTCACAAGATTCGCTACGTCATAATATGGCATGTATTATTCAAGTTTCTATATATATACATACGGAGATGGACTCAGCGACAGGCAGTATATATTTGGGAGACCCCGGGGTAGATAAACATCATCTCATTATATGAAATACACACTCTATCGTTCCCAGCTCTTGGTCTTATGCACTCTTGCCGAGCTTTCGTAGATCCAGGCAATTTGTGTGGATCCTCACCCACTCTTGCAAAGCGTTCATAGATCCACGCAATTTGTGTTGTTCATCATGGCCGGGTATCCCTTCATATCCTCTCACCCTCTTCCTATGCTCCCATTGCTAAAACCGGTCTTTCCCACAAATTATCGCTTCGGATACCATACGATGTGTGGCGGAGTGTTCATGATGGGCTATCTCCACTGTTTCACCGCACCGTGATCGAGTGAACTTAGAGATGCACTCCGAGGCCGTGATTGAACGAGTTTGGATATACACTTGGAGGCTGTCATCGAGCGAGATTGAAGATGCACTTGGAGGCCATGAACTGTGCGGACTTGGAGGTCGTAATCGTGCAAGTTAAGAGTTACACTTGGAGGCTGTGATCGAGCGAGATTGGAACGCACTTGGATGCCATGATTGAGCGGGATTGAAGAAGTACTTGGAGGCGGTTAATCTGGAGGGGGTAGTTCGGGAGGGAGGCGCGACTGGAGCAGAGACTCTATTCATTGGTTCACTCGTAATTGTGGGAATGTAGAGGATTGAGTACAACATGGTATGCCGAGAGATGAGCGACGGGCTGGGAGCGGGAAGAGAGTCGATCTTGGGATGATGCAAGTACGTGGTGTATGCAGTATGCAGTGTATGCAGATCTCAGTGTATGCTGTACTAGGTGTATGCTGGATTTGGTAAATGCTGTACTCAGTGTATGCTGTACTCAATGTATGCCGTACTCGGTGTTAACTCTTGATAATGGCATGGAGGGATAGAGAGCAATGACTTAACTTCGTGTTCTTAGGTGATGGTAGAGTTGAGGACGAAGAAGACAGAGATGACAGGGTACAGGGGAAACCATCATGAGAAACTGGGACTTAAGAGAATATTGTGTGCGATTCAATTTTCCATCCCCAATATGGCAGGTACGAGTCCCAATCCGGCTTGTAATTACACCGATATGAGGTCTCTCCAACCCAATCAGGCCTGTAATTTCACCGCTATGAGGTCTTCCCAACCCAATCAGGTAAGTCATACCACTGATTACTCATATCCGCTCGTATCCTCCACATCGTTCTCGTCCTCATCCCCCATCTCTCTCTTTCTCGTGCACAACTCTACCATCATCGCAGAACACCAAGTTAAGTCATGCCTCTCTATCTCTCCATGTCATGATCATGAGTTAACACCAAGTACAAGCACACACCGAGTACAGCATACACCGAGTACAGCATACACCTAGTACAACATACACCAAGTTCAGCGTTCACCGAGTACAGCATACACTGTGTACAGCATCCAGCCATGATTGTTTGTCTTCCCTTCATTCCCAAATTACGAGTTGACCCCTAAACGTAGCTTCAGCTTGCGGCGTGCCTCCCTACACGATCGACCGCCACCAGCCAGCTCTCCATGACAGCTCAAAGGGCAAGTCACCTTGTCACATTCTCATGGTTGCGAGTTAACTAACTGATGAAAAGAGTCACAGCACCCGGCGCGCTGTCCATTGACCACTGCTCAGTACATGTCCAAACTTGCTCGATTACGGCCTCCAGGTTCGGACGATCATGGCCTGCAAGTGCATATTCAAACACGCTCGATTACGGCCTCCAAGTTCGCCCGATCATGGCCTCCAAGTGCCTCCCCAAACTCGCTCCATCATGGCCTCGAAGTGTATCTCCAAACTCGCTCAATTACGGCCTCAACGGTCGCACGATCATGGCCTCTAAGTGCATCTACAAATTCGCTCGATCATGGCCTCCAAGTGTATCTTCAAACACGCTCTATTACTGCCTCCAAGTGCATCTCCAAACTCGCTTGATCACGGCCTCGGAATGTATCTCTGAGTTCACTCCATCGTCATCTTCAGGCGCATCTCGACTTCCATTCAAGCACCGCCTGCAGTCAGTCGAGATATATCGTATGTAGATAGGTAGTTATATAGATCCATAGATACATAGATGAGAATACACACTGAATACACGAGTTTTAAAATCGTTGAATGATAAGTATTAGCTATGATTTCCAGGCGCACATGCAGCGTTACCAAAGAAGTTGTTATTTTTCCCAGACTGCCCTGCTGTGATTCGAGGTGCTCCCAGACATGTCACCGGTGCTCCGAGGCTTGTTGTCGGCGCACCTCAATCTGTCGCTGGCGCTCCCAGACTTGTTGCCGGCGCTCCCAGGTGCTCCCAGGTTCACCCAAAGTTCTCTCCGGTGCTCCAAGGTGTTCCCCAACTTATCACAATTACTCCCATGGTACTCTGGTACTAGTCATCAGAGATCTCAGTTACTCCGAAGGCCGGCCGGAATGCCCTCCTAGGGTCTGACACTCTCCTGAAATTGATGCATCTAAGTTTACACTCCTCATCCTCTCAGACACTCCTGGAGGCTCCCAGGGACTCAAATACATTTTGTTGATGTAGTGCATCTGCATGATCTGCAGAGTATAACTTGCAGGCGGTAGTCATTGGTACTCTGCCTAGACATGTACATACACCTTGACTGACTAATAGTCGTTCCAGGTTGGCTTCAGTGAGAGTCCGGTCGACATCATGCTTGCTCTCTTGACATGCAGCTTTGTCCAATTGTGGTGGACTGGTGGGTAGACTTGTTGGTCAACTTCTCGGTTGACTTGTTTGTTGACTTGTTGGTAGACTTGTAGGTCAACTTATTAGTAGACTTGCTGGTACATGTCTCGGTAGGCTGCCTCCAGGTGGGCATTTGACTTGTTGGTTCACTTGTTGGTAGACTTGCCAGTGTGAGTCTTGGTAGGCTACCTCCAGGTGGGCTGTTGATTTGTTGGTAGGGCTTGACTGATCTGACACGGTTATCTCCCTATTTGAAATTTCTTCAGTCCATTCATATCTTCTCCATCATATCAATTGTTGATTAGCATTGTGGGTCAGTTGCGTTGTATCTTGGAACTCTGAATTCATAATGGAATTCAATGGTGATATGTTACATACATTGGTTCGGCTTTAGCTTCATCTCGGACTATGTTCATCTGGTTGTCCTTCCGTGTCGCCCTCTGGCCAGCGACTACCCAGACTTGTGCTGCCAGTTGACATACTGGAGTGTGAGATGTCGCAATGTGTTCAATCTCGACGTGATTGCCACTGCCCTTTGTGATTAATTCTGCCTGCTCACTTACTGTTGGATGGGACGTCCCGATGCGCTCAATCCCGAATTCATTGCTATGTTGTCTTGTCGTGACTTCGGGCAACAATGTGAGCATTTGCTCCTGGCATCGTCACAGCCATCAGTTGCTATATGTGACTCACTGGTGACTATTTGTTGGCGGTTGACAGCGCTAATTGCATTGGTGTGTGTGGTATATCATCGAGCCATATCTAACACAAATGGTTCACATTAGGTGATCATTGTCACCACGATTGGAGCAGAGAAGTGCTCTCTGAAAGGCGATTTGGATACTGCATATGCCAATTTCAGCATTTCTTGATTCGGCATTTTGTAAGGTTGCATTGCGCCAAGTGCCCCTGAAAGCCATTCAAATGATGAATTTATTGAGTTCCTGGTCTACCATGGTTTCTTGATCCACCATGGTTTCTTGATCCTTCGAAATGCCTTTCAGTACACATCTGCCGCAGTGGGTTTGTCCAGTTGGGCTCCCAGATATCCTCCTATTTAATGTTCATGGGATATCCTTTGGCAGCGATATCCATTACTGTGTGATCGTGGTGATATCTCTTGGTAGTTATCTTGACTGTTTTTTGTGATGCCATGAACATAGACTAGTCAGTATGCTTGGTGGGCATTTTCAATCTCCTTCAGGATCCATTCGGTAGCTATCTGGCAGTCTTTCTTTCTCACATTTGGAACAGCTTTGGAAGCCAGATTGCACTGGCCCAGCATAGATCAGAATTGTTTGACATGTCAACTCATTTGTGTATTTGCAGGTCTTCTGGATGTCCATCATATGCTAGGTGAATTTAATGTCTTTGATCTCATGTTGTACTTGCTGGCTCTGCTCTGGCTGTGCATGTTGATTGATCTGTAGGTGTGTTTGCCATCAGTTAACTCCGTGCACTTATCACCATTCTCTGAGTACACTGGTCAATAAATCTGCAGGTGTGCTTGCCATCACTTGACACTGTTGACCAAACATTGTTCTCTGAGTCTACTAGTTGATTCATGTCCAGGTGCAATCGCCAGGGCTAGTCCTCTGAAGTGGTGAATGTATTGTATGGTGCTTTGTTCCTTCACTTCGGCGATTGTAATTCATTAGTGTAGGGGTTATTTGAGATTTCTATATGGTCATCCCGCTCTGTTTTTACAGTCGTCGCTCTGCCGGTGACCAATCTGAAATTGCTTTCAAGGGAACATCAATTGAAAGCACTTGATATGGAAGTTGATTTGCAGTCATCAATCATCATAATTGTTGGGTGGCACAGGATTGCTGTCAAAGTTAACATCATATTCCAGATAGTATTCTCGGTGATATAACTTCAAAATGAATTCCGCATTGTATTTGGTATTGGAATCTCTTCCATACAGCACTGGATGTGGGCTCTTGAATAGTAATCAGAATTGTGCTTGGTACGGCAAGGCCATCACAATCGATATCAGCATCCCACTACATAACAGCTAGTCTACGTGTTTATTGCAATAGTTTAATAGGTTGATTATTGTCCTACTCTGAGCATCTCCATGATGGGCATATCAACACTGGTATGTGCAATTGCCATATACTCAATGATCGATTCTGCAAATGAGTCATGTTTTGTATCTGGGTCACGATCCCATACCTGGGATTCCAATTGTTTCATATGTTTTGGACATTCCTATGTGCGCTCTGCGCTCTGATTTGGCACTTATGTTCAGGGTGTTCTCCAAACTTCTCCATCTACGTCAACCAAAGAAACAAGAAAGGATGGAAGCAGTGGAAGAGACAATCCAGCGGGCCTTGTCATTAACAGTTTCCCCACAATGGAAGCAAGCCCCACCATCCTGCCACTCAAATTGTGCCTTGGCAAGCTGGTAGCAGTGATCCAACCGTTCGCAGGGAGGGGCTCTTCTGCCATGACTCCCACCACCGCTTCCAGCTTGTTGTGTCCAGTGCTTTGTTTCCAATTCTCACCTGGGGACTCCAATTTATTGCTTTCTGAAGTCGCTTCCAGCAGCCCAGTGCATTCCCTAATCCTTGGGGCCAATGCTGATGTCTACTTCACTTGATAGAAGATCATCGGATCCTGGTGTTCCGATTATCTGTATACCAGGATTGGGACCCAAAAGCTGATTGTTGATGTTAATATTGTCAGCTTCTGAGACCTTGGATGGCAATACTGTAGTCATTGGTGTGATTTCCTCCACCCCACCATCACTAGGTGATCCCAGGAAAGTCAATTGATGGCGAGCCCAGTCCATTTCTGGATTGGTTTTGCGGAATGATGGTAAGCCCAATACTAGTTTGTCCGCCCTCATTGGCTCAATTTGCACCTCCGATCAGTATACACCTGTGTGATTGTGCAAGTACGGGACCATCATCTGTGTCTTCTTTCAGCTGTCCTTTGCATATTGCATCACTCCTTGATTCATGATGAGTGTGATGATTTGAGCCGCCAGATGTGACATCCTGAGTTGCTTGAGAAGCCTCGGTGTCCTAATGATGATGTGTGTGCCGGTGTTGATACCAGACCATACGTATTGGTTCCCGCCATTTCTGCCTTGTATTTGTACTTAGTGATCCGTTTGTGTCAAATCTGGTGTTTCAGTGCTCTATTGATATTGACTTAACATTCTTGCCCTTGGGCTCTCATTGTGTGGTCTGTTCTCATTGACTCTGAATTTGGGCTTTGGCCATAATTGACTCATTTGTTGTTGATGTAATTGCAGATGAAAATTATTGGTATGGTAGGTGCACTTCAATTGTCTATAATACTTGTACTCTGAGAGGTTATCATACTCATTGCAGTCATCATGGTCAGTCTGCAGAATGTTGTAGGTCTCTGCCCAAATATGCACCCAATGCTCCATGATATATCATGGCAATTAGTTATCTGCAATGGCATGAAAGTGTGACGGTCTGAATGGGTTTCCATCATAGGATGTCTTCTCTGAAACGGCACTATACTTCATTGGACGTTTGTGGTAGTAAGAGTGTTTCAATCATCTGGTGTCAATGCTGTGAGTACATTTCGCTGGTGCAGACATCATGGCGGGAAGAGTGTTGCATTTGAAAACAGATCCTTCTCTGTAGACATTCTTCAATTGAAAAGTGTATCCCCAGCCATAAGCACTAGTAGAATATTTCTCCATGGGGGCCCCTTCGCAGTTGCTAGACCTGTAGGTGTACTTTCAAACTGACATAGGTGCACTTCGCTCAAATAGAAGGATTGTCATCATAACCGTGCTGACGGTGAAAGTATCTCTCAACTTTGCCTTTGGGTTTTGATATAATGGTATTTAGGGGTAAGATGAGTCTGTCCAATGTAGGTTTTTGTCCTGGTGATCACGCTCAATTGACTTGTAGAAATAGTATTTGAACTGAATTAGATTGTTGGTATTTGATTCCACTTATTGGAAAGGTCAGGATAGTCTTGTCCCATACTGGTGATCGTCATCTTCATTGCCAGTCATGCACCTTGTGCACCACTTGGTCTCTAAACTCAACTCAGGTGCCAATAGATAGCTCGATGTAATGATGAAATGATCAATGCTCCATGCTTCACAGTGATGATGCTTCGACAGCTACTCTGGAGGCAGTAATTTCAATTATTCACACTCTGGTGTCACCCGCCCAAAAGGGTTTTGACTTGTCTACTCATCATCCTGGGTGCGAAATTTATCCATTTACTGAAAGAGCAACAACAGTGTAACTGCATTTATGCCTGCATTCAACCTCATTGACTATGGATAGTCATTTTACAAATATGTTCGCAAACATGGATGCAACTGATAGCATACATAGATGATTTGGCAAGACTATTGCAAGAGATCTAAGGCTTGTGGCATGCCTACTGTATAGAACAGCTGCTACCCTGGGGAGTGGCCCCCTAGTGTAGTGGTATGGCCTTGCCACCACTATGCTGTTCTTTATGGGTTCGAATCCCGCCACTCCCCCCACCCGAGCAGACTCCCTGGCAATAACTGGTTGATGTCGCACGAACCGAGTTCCCTGTGTCAAACTCACCACAGGTCGAGCATTCGAGAGATTAGTAATGGGGGTGGGCTAGTTGGAGTTTCAATGGGCTTGTGCCCTCCACCGGGTAGCGGGAAGTGGGAGGGAATGACTTTGCCTGAGTCAGAAGTAGGTGCTGCGTGGGCTACTTTGGGCGTAGTTTAGCTGACGGATGGACAGGAAGTTTCCGATGGACAGGGGTATAAAAAGATGTTAATTACATGCCATGACCACCAGTGGTTGGCCGGCTTATGGTAACTTAGCTGGGCACCCCTTCGGGGTAAATGCAAAATGATTACAAACAAACAAACAGCTGCTACCCGGCCCTGCGTTACGTGCTGCCGTTACAGTTCAGCTCTCATTCCCATTTCATTAGAGGGTGCTTCCAGCTCAGTTTTCCCTGCATCATTGGAGCAGACAAGAATTTGAATGCAGTTCACTGGCAGTATTCTGGTTATTGCATGGATTGCATTAGCTTGCCAGGAGCCCCATTTGAGAGAATTACACAGTTAAGAGACGCACTGGAGGCATAAATATCATGGTACCAATGTCAATCAATAGTCAAATTGATTGATTCTGTTTCTAGCTTTCAGGTATTAAGCGGTCAGAATAATATGTGCTTAAGTATTCACAGGAGCAGTCAGTGCAATTCATCAGGCTGCCAAACCTGGCAGACATTGCATAGAGGAAATTGCTTCAACAGGTTGTGGATTCGGTGCAGACCATGTGTTTGCAAAATGTCAATTTAAGTTACCTCCAGAAGATTTGACTAAACAAGTGGATGACTTTTGTTTTGAAGTTGTTGAAAAGTTGAATGTCCTATAGGCACAACTTTAAGCATTTCACACATCATGTGTGAGTTATGTGAGACTGCATCAAATATGTCTTGATCCAGATAATTCCTGACCATGGCTGTGAACTGTGGGTAACATTGTCAACAGAATTCATCATCTCCCCAGTTCCATTTGTTGATGGAACCAGTTATGTCAATATTTCTGACTGCAGACAGCACCATATATTTCACATTATACCATGCTTTGTCACTGGTTTTGGCACCATTCAGGTTACATGTGATCAACCCAATAAGAATCCTGGCCTGCAGTTCAGGTGCTTGGCAAAAATCTTTTGGAATATAACCAATTGTGACATACTGTAGTAAAGTATACTGATCACCCAAACAATTAGTCGAGTGAGTCTGGTCAGATACACAAATGACTGCAACAATTGTGGCCCAGGCAGAAAGTTGATTGAGTGTACTGCACCACCATTCGTCCGGATTCGGCTTGGCTTTTATATGCTGACACTCCCACTCAGGGTTTTGTACAGTTCCAATATTGAGGTGTGTAGGGAATGGGAGGTGCGCTATGAGAAACGATATACATTTGAAAATATCGCTGTAGCACAATGGTCCAAAGAGATATAAATCATTTTTCATCCTACTGTCATTGCTGAGCCCAAAATTGGCTTCAGAGAAAAGCTTTCTCTGGGCATCGGTAATTTGGATGGATGAGATGTTCGAGTTGTCCCATCCATGCCACAGAGTGTGTTCTATCCACATTATTGTTTGGTGGCAAAAAATTAAGGCTGGTGAACATTATGTATTGAGAGAGATGGATGCCATGGATTGCATACATTTGGATCCATGTGATCCTTGTTCGATATTACTGTTGCTTTACATTACATTGTTGACTCCATATTGACCAGTCCAACCACCAAAGTATGAGCCTTTGGGACTCTTGGAATAGAGATACACATTAGATTATACTTTTTGGGGTGTCTGGTGTCTGTGTTAGGAATATCTTCAGGGAATGGTGTGCTAGGTATATTGTCTACAGAAAGATCATGAGTTAAACAGCTCATCGAGGGCCATTCAGGTGCACCAACTGAAGTAAAACCATAATACTTCAGCTCGATTCCAACTTACAGGTAGTACTATGGCTCAGGTTAATAGTATGTTATATATCAATGATGAGTGATATTGCTAATAGGGAGCTTGAAGACTGTTCTTATGGAATGATGTCGTTGTAGATATAATGCATTGTACTGAATACTGTTAGTAACTGTGGCGGACCATCGCTTCTGGTCCAGGTCTCGGTTGGAACCACACGCTTTCCAAATTGGCGAGCCGGGTCAACCACACACCCGAATGGTCAATCCGGGTCGAGTTCGATGGAAATCTCTGAACCCATCTGGATTTGGCAGGTTGTAAGTCAGTTGTCCAGCGGGTTCATCTGTAGATTCCAATAATGCTGTTGTATTTGCTGTTTGATAATAGTACCTTATAAAAATCATGTATTCAACATCCAGTAATCATTAGTTTGATGATTTGCAGTTTACAATATCGATCATTTTGGAATCCGTGATTTTCCTTTGATATTTAGTATTTGTGCCTATGAAAGCGGTCAATAGTTCTGTTATGAGCTCAGATATCCGCACGATGCCTTGCTTACCTAATATGCAAGAACAAAAATCGGTGACGCTTTTTTGACGTTCATTTTCATCTTGGGGTAATGACGATATCATATACTGTTTTGACTGAAAAGGCTACCATTATATTGTGTATGGATTATTGCCACCAAGCAACACTTGGATTACCCAAGATGCAAAACCAATAATCGTTGACACTCCACTGACGCTCAGTTCCAGGATGGGGCAGGGAGCATGTCGCTTTTGTGTTTGCCCCTAAAGGCAGCCAATACCTCTTTTATGGATGTCTGCAACCAGTCGCCACATAGATTACCCAAGATGCAAAGCCCAAAATTGTTGACGCTCGGTTTTCGCTCATTTTCATGATGGGGCAGGGAGAGTGTTGCTTTTGTTTTTGCCTCTAAAGGTGGCCAATACATCTTTTATGGATGTCTGCAACCTGTCACCACTTAGATTACCTAAGATGCAAAGCCAAAAATCATTGACACTCCATTGATGCTGATTTTTAGAATGGGGCAGTTACCGTGTCACTTTCTCTTTTGCATTTAAAAGCTGCCAATACATTGGTTATGCATAATGGCGACCAAATCAATTTTCATTTACCTTACTTACAAGACAAAAGATCGTTGACGCTCCGTTGACACTCAGTTCAAGAATGGGGCAGTTACTGTGTCGCTTTCTCTTTGGCCTATAAAGGCTGCCAATACATTGGTTATGCATAACAGCGACTGAATCACTGTTCAATTACCTGACTTACAAGAGCAAACAGCATTCAGGCTCAGTTGACGCTCATTTTCATGTATTGTATAGTCAACATCTGCTGCCATTAATATCTCTATGCATGATTATTTGAACTTATTGATTGCCTTCCTGACCGAATGAGACTCAGCTTGTGGGAATAGCAGAGCCCAGTCACATTCTCGCACAGATCGCTCTCATTTTATTAAAACTCTAATATCCTGCTGAGTGATTCATTCTGCCCGCTATACTTCTGTTGATCCACCAATATTCAAATGCGACTGCTCATTTTTCTCCCTTAATATTTCTCTAAGTGAAATTCTTGGGCAAGCCACATATAGAACCTTGTGGAAACATAGTGACCCATTCTGTCCTACTTTTTCTTGTTTCCCTTTTTCCTCCTTGTTTTCATTGCATTGACTGTCATCAACAGCTGTTCAGCCTGTCTCTTTGACTTTCATGTTGGCCGAATCAATCCAGGAACATTTGGTGTGGCACTCACATCTCACAGCTCTGGGCCTTCTGGATCCCCAATGTCATTATCTAGCTTGACATTGGATTCATTGTCTGCCTCCCAGCCATCTTCGCTCTCATTTGGATTCTCTAAGTCACCATTCCAGTTAAGCCAACTTCTGGTGTTGGAAATGCTTTCAGGTGCGCTATCCTCATCACTGTCGGCTTGAGGACGGTCGATTCCCCCTATTCGGCAGTCATTGAATCCTTGAGTCCGTCCTCCGGAGGGGTCCATTCCAGACAACGCTGGTGGCACAGGTGATCTTTCCAACGGTTGAAATGCAGCCGCACCATCATGTAGAAGTTTTACCAGGATGCTTTGACGAGCTCTTCAGTATCTGAAATGTATCCTACAGTTGACATTTGCTTGTTTTGACCGTGAGATTCCTTCTGTGTAGCACATTGGTTTTGGCTGCCCTGCCACGTCTACAACAAGTCATGGACCTTGGCCATCTTGTGCAACGTATTCTTCCACTGCCTCTCTATTCAATTCAAAGTCGTTTTCAGTTTCTGTTGTATCCCATGCTGGATTATTGCCTGCCAGTATCCCAATATTGGCTCAAGCAAACTGCCATTGTACGACTTTTTTGCGAAGAGCCTTGCCTGTGGTTTTTGACTACCACCAGCTGATAATGTCTCACCCAAGGGAAAAATGGGCCTTCACTCTGACACGATGTGGCATGATAGAGAATATGTCGCATGCCTCATCAGAGAGATCAGCGTACTTTGAGTGCGTTGACTCTTTTTGAAGCCACCAGGTGGTAATATCCAGTATCCACAATGTACCACTGATCTCCATGGGGTCGGAGTGGTAATCATCAAGGCTCGGATTAACTTACCCCCAGTCCTTAGGTGATTCAGGTGGTGAATTCAGATAGAGCCTTCCAGCTGTGAATATGCGCGCTGCGCAATCGCTTCGTTCGGGTGTCATTTCAACTACATTTTCAGGCATTAAGTATTCTTTATCATTGCTGGACAAATCATATGGATCGACAGAAGTTTGACCAGATCTGAAAGCCATTGCGCGGGGGAAGGGATTGTTGCTCAGTACTCTGTCAGGTGTAATGATAGACATTTGGCTATATTTGGCACCGTATTTGTTCTCCAAATACTTCAGAGACACCTTTTGATACTTGGTAGTATACGAAGTCTCATCCTCAGGATTGATATCTATTCCCATGTCCCACTTCCGAAATGATCACAACATCTGGAGAGGATCAAGTATATGTGCTGATATGAGATGCCTAACAGTCGTTGGAGTAAGTTCAAGATGATTTTTGAATGGTGACTGTCGCTCAAACTTCATGGCGAAGTATAAGTCTTCCTTCCATTATTTCTTCTTCCTAGCTAAAGCTCCCATGACACCATCCATATGATTAAAAATGTCATTGTACCCGGTGGTAACATGATGCAGAGTGACCATATGCTGTTTCCACATTCACAGGTTCCAGTGTTGGAATGGCCTCAACACTTCCATGACATGCTTGACAATGGTCCATTCATCCTGTGTTGTGAAGAGTGGCTTGTACTCACTGTATTTTGGATTCTTGAGCCTCTAGCAGGTGAATTCTTGTAATCGGTATGCTTGCTCATGCAACTGCAGTATCAAATTCCTTTCTATTTACACTTCCATAATAGCTAGGTCGGCGATTCGTGCTTTGTGTTTTGACAGTCAATGGACTCGTTTCGATGCGCCGGTGTCAGCGCAATCAATTCCACGACGATTTGCTGCTATATGACGGTCAGTTTCAGGACTTTCAAAATTTCTCGAAATACATGCTTTCTCAACTATCTTTGCTAAACCTGGTGTCGTGGCCAACACCTTGTTGATTGTAGCATTGCCCTCTTTTTGAAGTCGTTGAGTATTCCCAATGTCTGTACTTTCATTCTGTCCAAAATGCTGATAGTGCATGTGGGCTTCCCAAGGCCTGGTGTGGTGTTGTACACCAAGACAACTCATGAACGCATCATAAGCAAGCTGAATGTTGTGCGCCAAGCGTGGTATGTGGTTCATCAATGCAGGCCAGTCGATTGCGGTGGCAACAAACATTGATTGTAGTTGCCAAGTCATTGAGTAATTGGAGGAGGTGTTATGAGTTGTAATTCCATGTAAACGGCCTTTGCTAAGCTCAAAATGATTAACAACTTCCTTCAAATGTATGGCTAGCTTTGCTCCTGTATGTTGACCCTTGACCTATTATCCTTAATTAGCTTTCGAAATAGGAAAACAACAGGCTATCAACCTCATTGAAATCGAGTTGTTCTACTTGCAATGCCCAATTGTGATCCATATATTCAACACTGACCAACGTTATTGCTAATTTGTTTGTTCATGTCCCCCCATCTGAAGCTAGACTAAGTTCATTTCTTGATGGCAATTGCTACATAATTGCTTCCACTGTCAGTGAGTATTCCCTCCGGCAAATATTGCTGAGGGTGCTGGCAGATGGTATCACCAGCTGGCCTTGTAATGCATGATATGTCCGTCGTAGCCCTAGGTTTGATATAGCATTCCATGGAATATCAGCCGAACCACACACTAACATGAGGTCATGATACCAGGTGTGTTGGTGGAACTTGGCAGTTACAATGTCCTTAGATCCCCGTTTGGAGCGTTGTGTTTGTCATCTCAGTTGTTATAGATATGATCAAAATGTCAAATATGTATTTCCGTTGCAAACTTTCTATTGTAATTCCTCAAATTCATTGTCTCATCTGTATGGCGAAAGCTATTTCATCGACCGTTGCACTACTCAACTCAGTCAATTTCAACTCTGTTAATACATTCAATGTTGCATTGTGCGCTTTTGCCAGCAAGTGTTTCCCCATTGAGCAGGTTCCATGTTCTGAAGAATGGCTAAGAACTTTTTGACAAATGATACACATGATGCCAGGGATGCCAGTCTCCTCCATTGTGCAATGCAAATAGAAATGCCATGAAGTGGCATGTCTAAAATTATTCTAAGCAAAAAAATGCTTTGAGCCCACATTCATAGAAGCCGACCAAGTATCAAATATGATGACTATAGTAAGGTTGCTCAAATCACAAATAAAGACACATTCAATTTTTGGAAGTTATCATAACCTCTACCAATGTGGTATTCAAAGATTTTGAATCCAACAAGGGGGTAGGAATTTGAATGCTGCATAGTTCGACTTGAGAGACTGTCAAAAGTTACGCTGTTGTTATGAACAACGCTGGTTATTGAATAATGACTCTAGAGCTATGAGAAAGAAAAATGTAAGACCTGTGAGACATTGCATGCATAGTTGTGAAGTTGTATACAAGGATATATTCAAGAGACTGACCATTGAAAACTCAATTCAGGAATGATGCAATTCAGTTCGTTGCTGTGTAGTTCACTGAGCCCCTACAAAAACTGGTGCTGCACAGTTGACACTTATTCGTAGGAGGCCGTAGCAATATTGTCACTAGTATTGTTGCCCACAAATGCGGCCAATACTTTGATTCTGAGTTAATGCAGTTGCATAGCCCTTTGATTTCCCAAGATGGAAGACCAAAATTGTTGACATTCTGTTGATACTCATTCTCAGGAGGTGATAGCGATATTGTCAGTAACATTTTCACCCATATAGGTGGCCAATACTATGATTATGGGTTAATGTCATTACACATCACTTGGATAATCTGATGTGCAACACCAGAAATCTTTGACGCTCTGTTGATGCTCATTCTTAGCAGGTAGTAGCGATGTTGCTGCTAGCAGTTTTACCTAGAAATACCGCCAATACTGTTATTATGGGATAATGTCGTTGCACAGCCCTTAGATTATCCAAGATGAAAGACCAAAAATCATTGACGCTCTGTTGACGCTCATTTCTAGGATGGGGCGACTGGTGTTTTCGTTTCCGTTTAACCTTTGAAGATAACCGATACTTTCACTTTGGAAGGATGTGCCTATGCAGCCCATTGATTGCCAAAAGTGTAAGACTAAAAATGGTTGACTCTCCATTGACTCAGACCTTAAACACATCCTAACAGTCATTTTATGCTGCATAATTGTATGCAAGAATTCTTATAGTTATTATTGACAGCCATTATATCGTTCCTATGAATACTCACTTGCATCCAAACGCTTCATGGCCTCTCACTTTCTGATCCACCACTACACACAGCATCTGAGCAATGGATGAAGTCGCTCTATGCCATTCCATCGCTTTCGGCCGGCACTGTATGGCATGTAGATCAATCCACTAGTTTTTGGTTGATATAGCCCAACTTCCTCACCTTTCCTCATCCAGCTTCAACGTCTAGATTTCCATGACCTACCATAATCAATTTTCAAAATCTCAACCATGTGCACCAGGTCTGAGCGGAGAGGTATGCAGTTGGGTGCATGGATGAATGCAGCGTCACGGTTATGGTTGTCCATTGACCCCTCCTTCTATGACTCGTATGACATTGCTGACTTAAATTGTGCAAATAAATGTTGTCCCCAATTCCGTTTTTACTTGCTCACATAACAATAGCAAGGAAGACATTATCAGGTCAGTTGGACGTCTAACAACCGGATTTAGAGTGTGAAACCTTCACATGGCACGTACAGTCCCTTCCACATGCACAGACGAATCATCATGACACATAATTTGGTCGCTGAATTCAACCAAAAGCTGACACATAGCAAAATTGGTACGCAAAATGCTTTTGAAACGGATTCATTGCCAAAAATGGCAATGTGGGTATCAATTGCTCCAGCATTGCATGAGGCATCACGATTGATTTTGTCCGTATCCGATTTCTATATGGCAATTAGCTACGGAGGCAGTATGAAGGGGTAAAAGCTTGCGGATTGAACAGGCTTTGTTGTCTTCATTGGTGATGAATCACGCGACACCACATCGGGCGGGAGAGATGCGATGGATTAGTGCGACTGTGATATTCTGGAACCGCGTGTCGTATAAGTATTTCCTGGTCGAGAGGTTGCTTGCGGCATTTGAGATATTCAGAGGATGATATCAAGAGTCTCCATAACCTCTCCAAACATTGTTCGTGCAGGTGTTGTTGCCACATCTTCAGTTGGCATCATGACAAATGCCAGAACCTTCTCTTCGGCCGTTCGGGACTTTGTATCTCATTCACAGAAGTTGTCGGCAGCGTCCCCCAATCACAGTTGTATCAATTCATCAAGCTTCATCTGCTTTTGCCGAACACTCTCCATGGGCTGCTTTACATTTTTGGACATTGTGCCCATCACCCAGCCAGGTTCGTCATCTTCGCTCTGCTTGCCCAACTCTGGACTTTCTTCATCCTAATTCTGATCTTCCCCATCCTTCTCAGTGTCACATGTTGGAAGATCGCTCAGACTGTCTCTGATAGCATTGAACATGTCCTTAAATGTGTTTTTTGTGCTATCTGCTTGTTAATCCCACATTTTCAGCATTTCTCATATCTCCCTGCTCTGGCTTAATCGCTGTCTCTGCATGTTCAACTCGCTGTTATGCCACAGCTGTTTGACTCTTGACATCATCCTCGATCCATTTCTCTTTCTCTTCATTGCTGACAAAGTGCGTTTCTCGGCTTTCTTCGTCTGCAAGCAACTATTCAGATTGCTGGCTGTGTTATCCTCCTCGGGCTCGGACCCATTCCGCTTGCAAGCCGCTCTCGCTGTTATTCAAATGATGATGTCATGGTGTGGACCGCCTTGTCGACATGTCACATTTGCCTGGTGGAAGTGGTGCAAGGTTCTTTCTTGGAGCATTGACCATTGTATTTTGTGTTGACCTTATTGTTGGGCGAGATAGCGGATGTTGCTAGATATGGACCATATGGAGGCGAGATGCATCTTTTGTGTCAAGGTTGGTACGTTTGATCACCTTCAAAAAAGCAACATCTGTGTTTTGACCGTCACTCAATTGGGAATAATAATGCCTACTGTACAACATGACTTGAGTTTTAGTGTCTGTTTCAGATAAGATCCGACAAATTTCTTGAGACAATAATCACCTGACATCCATTCGGTCGAAGAATTTGCTGTTTATATCTGGCGAACCTGAGGTTTCAGCTGTAGTACACATCCATTTATCCCTGTAAACATACGAACAGCGTTGGACCGACTTACTGCAAATCACTGGATGGTTGGAAACCCCTGCAATCTGCAACTATACACAGTAAGATTCATCTGGAGTAGAAAGTGCAAGTTGGCTGTTACTCATTCTATTTTGACTTGAAGATAAGTATACAGTCCTCAGGACTTCCCACTTCTTATCGTTATGATCTTCCTCCGCTTTCCCATACCAGCAATTCATTGCTACGCAAACACCTCAGCAAGCTGGGAGCGGATCAAAGTCGAGCCGACCGATCAGCAGTTCCCCCAACACACCACTCAGTAGGACACCGCAACAACCCAGACACCAGTTAGTCCACAAGGATGCTGCCAATGCAGCCATCGAAAATATCACCCATGATGCACATTCCCAAATCAACTTTATACCTCAAAGCAGCAAGAAGAACAAGCAGCATGCAATAGGATGTGAGTTAATGGATATCAAGGTAGAGGGCCATCAAGCAGCCATATAATGTACAGCTGCTATAACTAGAGAGCTACATAACCAATGTATTGCTGCCAGTAATAGGAAACCTCCATTGTCGACCAAGGCATATGTCCACATAGCCCATGTAATCGAACATCAGGATGTTGTTAGCTGTGGGATGTTCGTGTACAAATTTCGTCATAAGCATCCCCAAGAGTGGATAAAACAGCATTTAAACACCTTAGATGAGGCTACAGAAGCGTATATGGTAGAGGTAATAGCCGATTCTCATTTCTAGAAGCAGCAACTCATTTCATGTAGGTTTTCAACATGTCTGCTACTGTGGCAAGGCAAGGAGGTCAGGTACAGCTAGAACTGTCTGGCATGCGCCTTGCTTGGAATATGGCCAGAATGGCCAAAAGAGGGTGTTCGAGCGCCGCGATAGAGGAAACGCAATACATGATCATGAGACCTTGTGCCGAAGTCTGAGAAGAGAGGATGCAGGGAGTTGAGTTCCCTGGGCATAGACAGGTGAATGATGCGATAAGAGACACCCAGCTACGGTTCGTGGAAATCAAACGGACGGCTGCATTCCCTCCCAACATAGCACAGCAATGAATCTGCTGACATGCTGGAGGTGTAAACGCATGGGTGCACCTCCACCAGACTGACACAGACAGCCGACACCCGAACTAATGCCACATCCACCCAGATTGCCACCTGTGCCAGCGGGTGAAAATTGGAGAGCTCTAGATTCCCAAATCGACAGTGTGCCACTCGGATATGCCTCTATTCATGCTCCTCTTCCCAATGCCCAATCTTTCTATCTTGATGTATATGCCCAGGACAGCAAGCATGATAAAAAATTTGTTGCAGATTTGCTGACTGATGAAGGAACATCCACTGGTTAGCACACCATCTGGTGTGTGGTAATGGAGCTAACATCCATTGTGCAGACAAGAGCAGCCTATTGAGCGAACCTGCAAATGGAACCGAGCATTGATCGAAAGGAATGGGATTTTTGAGTGGATTATTATCTACAATTACGTAACATATTAATGTATATTTTAAAGAATCTCTTTATATGTATTATTAAAGAACAATGTAATGATAAAGGAGAAAGTACATGAAGACGATAGAAAGGCTGCCATAACACCATTAATGATATTCAATACCAGATAAAAAGATTGCATATTGCAGATATGCCCGTCGCAAAATAAGCGTCAACAGAGTGTCAAAGATTTTAGGTCTTGTTAGTCAGCTAATTAAAAAGTGATTTGGTTGTTGTTATACACAACCAAAGTATTGGCTGCCTCCATAGGCAATTAACCAAACGACAAGATCCTTGCCCCAGATTGAAAATGCGCGTTAACGGAGACTCAATGATTTCTGGTATTGCATCTTTGCTAATCTAAGTGGCGCTTGATAGCAGACATCTGTAAACAAGGAGTTGGCAGCCTGTATAGGCATCTAAGCAAGAGAAATTCCCGCAACAGCCTCCTGGACCGTAACCACTCATTTCACTCACACAGCTGCAACTATGGGCTCATGCACGTTTTAGCCTACAAAAACGAACAAAAGTTCGTATATCGACGATAACAGCCACATCGCGCTTTGATTAACCATGATGCAAGTGCAAAAATCATTGATCCTCCATTGACATTCAATTTCAAGATGGGGCAGGGAGCGTGTAGCTTTCTCCTTTGCCTATAAAGGCTGCCAATACTTTGATTATGTATAACCACTACCAAATCACTTCTTAACTACCGGACTCACAAGACCAACAATCGTTGATGGTCCATTGAAGCTCATTCATAGGAGCTAGTTGTGATGTTGTGGCTACTGTTTTCGCCCATGAAAGCGGCCACTACATTGATTACGCATCACAGCAACCAAGTCTCTGATTAATTACCTGATTTCCTAGACCAAAATTTATTGACGCTCCATTGATGCTCATCTTCAGAAAGGCGAAAGCAGTGTGTTGCTTTCTCTTCTGCGTATAAACGCGGCCAATGCCTCATTTATGAATGGCTGCAACCAATCACCACTCAGATTACCCAAGATGCTGCACCAAAACTGACCGAGCCTCAGTTGACATTCATTGTCACGATGGGGTTTGTTTGTTTGTTTGTAATCATATTGCATTCGGCCGCTGGCGGCCATGGCATATCCAGTACATATATCCTCCCCGCTTCTTCCGTAACGTAAAGAAACAAAAGCAAAGTCGCGAGTCCTCTTCCCCACTTAACAAAAGAAACCGCCAGTCACAATGGGGTAGGGAGCGTGTCTCTCCTTCTTTCGATTCTCAAGGAGCACAATCATTCAAAAGAAGACACTGACATACCAAAGTCAACATTGTGCGATTGACAGTAGAAATTCTAAATGGGACCATAACTGGAGAGACCCAAAACCCAGTACCGGAGATTGGAACCAACAGGTCCAGGCAATCCTGGCAGGACCTGCTGGTTGGTGGGCACCAGTACGGGTTTGGCGCTACAAGAGGAAGCAGGGCCGGTTTTTGGACAGATCTTGAACCAAATAGAACCATTTATGCCGTTCACCCCTGGCTCACTTGCAGGGTGCCCTGACTCGTTTCTATCATTAGTACTATACAGGCCACCGCGGTTCGGACCTGTGCAACAAGAATAGGGTGTCTGTCCAGCAGTTTTCACTCCTCTGTCAGCGTCAGCAGGCCAGTGTCCAAGCTGCAAAAGTTGTTAGTACCATCATTGTCAATTCTACAATTTACAATGATGATAGCCTGCGCCTTATGCTATATTATAATGCCCGGTGCCTTATGTACTACCATCACTACCATAACCTTGTCCATCTCCCCTACAGGTGTCAGCACAGGCTGTTTCAGTTCAAATTACCTGTCAGCAACAGACAGTATCCGAACCTCAGTGGCCAGTACAGTATTCGATTGTGGGATGTGTTAACCGTATTCGGCAAATGGTGATTATTTGTGTTTGGAAGAATCAGGATGAAACTTCAGGGGGTGCAGAATCGTTGGATTTGATCCTCCTGGATACCTATTTCACAGCAAGCAAACTCAGATTACCATATCACTTTCACAGCTGCGTCACACCTTGCCAAATCTGGGGGAGAGGAAAAACAAAGTCACCTGGTGATGAGGTTTATACGTAAAGAAGAATATATATTATTACCCGTACAATACTGATGTACATATTCTGCTGAAAATTGTTAGCTGAGATGATAAAATTTCATTTGTTATCAACTGCAAACAACTTTGGATTACTTTAACAAGTGCTATGGCGATCACCAATATTGGCTTTTGTCATAGTGGTATTGTTATTAATACCTTTGCATTGGACCTCCAAGCAGCTGATAGTGTAGGTTGATCATCCTAGTAGAATCAATAGGTGAGATTCCTAGCTAACCGTATACTCAGTAAATATTTATTGAGAGCTGAATGAGATATAAGATATTGGCTCCAGAAATGATCCTTGGCTGGTGGGTGCATCCTGAGAAGTACAACCACATTTCCACAGGTAACTTAATAGTCAGCAATCTCAGTCAGTTTACAACTCACATGGCTTCTATCGCATGAAGTTTCAAGTTATAACTGAAAAACTCAACTAATATTAAGAGTCACTCCGATCATGCCTGATATATCGAAATGATCCCCATTAGGGAGAGTACAGTGCATTGTGATTTGAGGTACTCCAAACTTACTTTTCTGTTACAGTTCAATGTTTCGGAAGTTGTTAAGTACAACACTAGAATCTCCTCAAGGGCATGTAGGTATCTGTAAAATGCTACAAAATCAAACGGTTCGGATGTGCAAATGTTGGAGCTATTGGAACAATTGAATTTCTTCCGGACACTTTCCCAGTATACCTTGAAACTGTAGCCATACTCTCTCGAAGTGATTAATATAATGTCTGGCTCAATTGGTACAATTCACTCATCTTTCTTAATTCTGCACATCTTGATTCAGGCATTCTATTTAATACACAGTTCAGCATATATCAAAATCCACATGATTATTTTCAAGCCATACACAATTGATTCTATGTTATACAGTACTCTCTCATACCAAAAGTGCCAGTGAAACAATTGCTCCAACAGGTACAATCAGCATCCTATGAGTCTGTTGGACAACCCAGATGAACCCATCAACACAACCAGCCCAATCATTTGAATCATTGTACTTTGTTGCGATCACCACCACATAGTTTCAAGATTGTGTATATAATACACATCGCTGAGTCTTTTTGTACCTTTGAGTAATGATTGATATCATTTTTCTGACTGGGTGGAACTTTTGCTATTGTAGGATCTGATCTGGGGGAGTCCAGCCAAAGTATAATACAGGAAATGAAGAAACTTGGCCTGGGAAGGTGTTATTGAGGTCATTGTCTTATCTTGTTATATAATGGATCCATGTGGTATGCAATTCAGGCCTGATTCCTTGGTTCGCGTTGATATTTACCAAATTCACTCAAGTTCCAGATGTTTGATACAAGTCGGGATGTGAAATTGTTAAGGGTTGTAGGACAGTCTATTCTGAAATTTGATAAATATGCAGTGTATTGGTCTGCTCTGATCATATCTGCACACTCGTGCACTAACTTTGGGTTGACAGTCCTCTTCAAAATGTGTACGGAATAGCTGTACACATTTGAGAATACTGAGAATCTAATGATCCATCTCTGAGTCAGGTTAATATGATACTTCAACACATGTCACAGACATGCATTTATCTCAAATGATGTACCTGTTGTAATGTATGGTGGAATGATGTCTCTTCTTGCCGATGATAGAGATATAAAGGATAGGCTCTGTGTGAAATGTTTTGCCATATATCGAAACTGGACAGTAGGTTGAAATCTTTTGCAAAGTCCATATCTTATCAGCTTTGAAGGGCAAGACCTGATAGTATCTCATCTATGTAGGCAAAACTAGTATTCAGGTCATTATGCTTGAGTATGTATGAAAACAATTGACTTTCTTGGTAGATTAATATACCTCTTTCATATTGCCAATATAAAGCTTTTTGGAATTATCAGGGGTAAAATTGTCACCAGAACCCATTCCCTGAATTGACTCTGAAATATGGTTCACAAGCTGCATTACTGCATAATGAAAATGTTTTTGGCACTGTTCAATGGTTTTGCAGAGCTTCCAGACACTAAATGCCTCTGACCCTGCCTTAAACATAATTGAGTGGATGGAGAATTCCTTCTTGCACTGGATATGCATATTCAGTATGATACCATACATTACTCTCTGAGGTTGATTTACTATGCAGTCAGAATCCCCAAAGCTCACGGTAATGCCTTCAGTTTGACCTTTTGAGGTATTAATCTGGAATCCCACACACATGTCGGGAGTCCGGTCTACTGCCTTATAACCCTGGTCTTTCGCAGCAGGTTCCATCTGAGCATGTCTTGTAGCAAATATGCATTTGGGACTGGTTGCCTTAGTTCCGACTTCCTGCAATAGTGGTTGCTCATCATGTTGTAATAGTCAATCAACAAGCTTGTGTATAACTGGTGTTATGTGAGTGATTTCCCCCTCCAATTTCACTTTTGTGTTCTGTTAGTCAGTATTTGACAATTTGGTTGCCTCTTGTCAGGCTCTACCCAGGCGCACTTGAAGTTGGCGTTATATTGTTGTAGTAACCTTCTCAGCCCCACACACAATGACCTGTATTGCAGGACAAATTGTATGAATCTTTTGTTCTCTTAACTGATGGGATTCTCTTGCCAACAGTTCATCAACTTTGACCTATGCAGACTTCAACAGTTTTTGTTCCTGATATACTCTCTCATTCTGGCAGAATTGCTTTAGTGTAGAATATAATTCTTTGAGGGATAGATCAGAGTGAGTTGGTTGGCTAACTAGTAGAGAGAATTCACATTGGGTGTGGACTACTCCCATTATCATTTCATCAGAGGGTGTTTCTGCTGCACTTTCCCTGTCATCATTGGAGTTGATAAGAATAGAAGTGTAATTTACTGCCTGTAGTCTGATTATGCCCCAAATCTCTATTCCCTGCGAGGACTCGCTTTTGAATAAATTGAATGGTTCAGAGAAAAGCTGCAGGCCAAAATAGCACATTTCCAAAGTCAATTGATTATCTAATTGATCCTTGACATTTCTCACTGTCAGATATTTTAGCATCCAGTGACATTAATTCTTAATTAATGCCAGGAGTAGATGATGCAATTCATCAAGCTGCCAAAACTGATAGACATTGCAGACAGTGCATTGCCAGAACTGGTTGCAGATTGGGTGAACACCTAGAGTATACAGTACATCAATAATAGTATCCTGCGGAAGCAAGGAGTCACAATGCTGAGCTCTTGTGTTATCAAGTGGTTGAAATGTTGAATGCCCAATTGGTGCACTGTAACAATCTCACAAATTGGGCATGAACTATATGAAATCTTCGATATCATTCCTTTTTCTGGATCATCCCAAAACCCAGGCAGGCAAATGATGTCTCCTGAATCCCTCACCACAATCCCATTCCAAGCCTGGACCAGATATATCATGACTCTTAAGTGAGGACAGCACAGTTACAATGGTGTTATGCCATGACTGGGACGTGTTATTTGGCAGCTTTTAGGGGATAAGAAATCGGCTTAATGAGAGTTCAGATGGACTGTTTAGAAGTGTGGCAGATAGTATTTTGAATCTTACCAATTGTGACAATCAGTGGCCAGATGTGCTGATTACCAGACATATTGGCTAGGCAAGCCTTGTTGCATGCAGGGATGACTGGCAGAATTTTCACTCTGGCAGGATGTTGATTCTGTGTATCCCTCAACCAATCCCTGATGTTCATCTCACTGCATAAATCGTGCCATTCTGTTTCTGCAATATGGACTGGATCAAGATCCAGGCGCACTTGAATTGGACAATATGCCAATAGGAATAGTGTATGTTTGAAAATATCCCTGTAGTATAATGTTCTGAAGATATTTGAATCAGCTTCAATCAAACTATCATCACTGAGCCTACAGTTGTTGATCCCAAGCCAACTGAGGAACAGAAAGCAAAGCTGAATACCATTGTGGAATAATACACTTCAGAAGGTGCTTCAGAAGCATGGAGGGTATATAGCTGTGGGCTGCCATGCTGTTCAGCAGTGTTGGGAGTTACAGACATTCGCAATGATGTTCCTGAGCAAAGTTACAATATATGGCCACACAATTCTTTGTAGAATTCTCTGATTTTCCAATGGCTGAGGGTGACATTTCTGTCAATGCTTGTCAACCAACCAGTTTAGAATCCTGAACCCAACTACAATGAAGCATCAAGCGAGGCACTCCTTCAACATGAAGAGAGTAATTAGAATGCACTTCCCTGTGCACCTTGTGCACCAAATATGGCGCTCTTGTGTTCATTTGCTGGTCAGGTTTGTCACAAAAAGTGGTGGCTGGCCAAGTATTTTGTTGATCATATGGATATATGGTACATGTATACAGAAATGGGCAATTATACATGCAAAGAAATGCAGCTCAAATTCCAGATTTTGCCCAATCACTCTGCATCTGTAACTACACCCAAAGTCCATGGAATAGCTCTTAATCTTCCAGCGGCACACCATGTGGTAGTAATGCAGATCATCTGGTTATTCACTATTCAGCTCCAGGTATTTGCATCAATTGTCTGGCTAGGGCAAAATGCAGTTCAACATACATGGTTACTGAATATGGGTCCTGGATACTATGACATCCATGTGAGTAATCTCCACCGACACTCTGGAGTAGTCCATATTCCTGTTCTGCATCACTTGACAAGACAACTGAACATCTTGGCATTTATGATTTACAGTTTTCTGGAGTCTTGTGATGATCATACCAAGCAGCTTACAGAGGATAGAGACACATTGATATCAGATTAACAATCAGCTCTGATTTTCAGGATGGTGAAATCAATGCATGCCTCTTGTGACATTTAACTAACTTAATCACCTCAACTGATACAAACAGTCAAAAAAAATCATTTGTAATGTACACTCTACTGCATAAATAAATTATATCTGTCGATCTGATAGAAGTGAAACAAAGTTTTGATGTAGGAACTGTTGTTTCTTACATCTGTTTTGGTTACAGCAGAATTTCATTTGCATTCTGCATTGTGATTAATGATAAACATGAGGTCAATCAATTGAAAAGCACTTGATGTGTGATGCTGAGCATGAGCTGGTCAAATGGATGAGAGGTGATGTGATGATATTTTGATGCCACCACTTGACTGATGCAGCCTCCATTGGTAATTTATTAGTGATTGTTAGAATGATGAAAATCTGCCAAGCCCACAGCTACAATTTCAGAATCTGCGTTCGCCTCAGATCAAGGCAGTTAGACAGAGTCGAATAATGAAATGTCATTCAGCACAGTGCCTTGAAGGATGTGTTAATATGGATCTGCACATGCTCTGGAATCCTGAGACCACGTATGAATCTCAATGCCCAAAGAATGAAAACACACTTCTTTCAACTACTTTCAGTTGTACTGGAGAATCTCGCATGTGACTTGAGTCTTCTATCTGGTTATAACAAATTGAGTTCTGTATATTCTTCAATCTCATCATGCAATAAAGACTGTCTTAGTGATGTCATATACCAGTATCAGTATAAAAGACATGGTCCATGCATTCATGGCAAATCCTCAGCTGCTGGTTGGAGATGATTGATGTTGAAGTACAACTCAGATCTGCATCCCAGAGAGTCGGATCATGTGATAACTTTCGGGTATTCATGGCTTAGCTTCAGTTCTTGCTGCCAGGTAATTCCAAGCCTATGATTGTAGTTTAGGTACTCCTCAGATCTGCAATCCTGTCAAGTATGATATTCCTGGGTTTGAATAAACCCAACTTTGACTAGCCACAATTCATTATAGATATACCATTCCAGCCCAGGCATGTCTGGGAACAACAAATCGACCACTGAAGGGTATATAGATGTACGCAGTTCACTGTGCACTTCATATTTTCGTTTGCTAAAATCACAGCTGGTTTACCTAGACTTTGAATCATCAGAAGCAGTGCAAACAGATTGTTATCCATGGCCAGATACAGGTGGCTCATCCCACTTGGAGTCTGCAAATATATTAATCCATGCTCAATCAGTATGATAAGGTGGACGCTAAAATGCCGTAACTGTTAAGCTCTTTGTCAACTGTTTATTGGGGGAAGTTAGCCACAGCTCACTACACCATAAATACACAGCCCTGGCGAAATAATACCCTGACTTAACTTGATATTGACTAAGTAGAATATTTGGATCTACCCATCGAATGTCTGAAATAGTTTCTACAAGTTCAGGCTCCATCCAATGTGCTGGAGCTTTGGTGATAATCTGAAAAGCAAGATTCTGCTCAGTGACTTTACAGATGACTGGCTACTCTGGCTCACCCCATGTACTGCTCTCACTCAGAGCAGCCTGAGTACTCTCCACTTGTAGTGCTGACTCAACTGGATTCTGAGTACATGTATGTTTGGGCAGCAAAAATCCAGATCTGAAAATAGATTATGTAAACTGATATCCATGAAGTGAGTTCAAAGAGAGAGAATGTTAAAAGCTCAAGTTAAATACAGACAGCTTTAGATGATGTGGTGAACTGTTTCAGTAAGGTGAGCCAGCAACCTTAGCCATTTCATTGAATCTAACTCAGCTGTTCAAATCTCAATATAGCTCAATTCTCTGACATAGGATAAAATTATTTCTTCGTGTGTTCAGATCATCTCTCACATTGCATTCATATCATTCTATATAGCTTTCAATTCCAACCTGCATTTTAAGTCAACTTTGGATGAGTGTGACTTGTAATTAATTTGTGATTCAATAAGGTGCAATTTACTTGATATTAGGTCCAACATCTTGAAGTGAGCAAGTATTCATAATCGATTTGTTAGCAATCTTGACATTGATGAGTGGATGAATTAATAAGATTACCCCTGAATTATCATTGTACCTTACCATTCATTCTCAATTCTTATATCTCTTCTTTGTATACCCAAGTTATCTCCCTCCTCCATTTGGTGCAGCAGTATTGTAAATACATTCTCCAGACATGGCTCAGACGAACACATACAAAGAAAGATATGCTTACAATATTGTCTTAGTGACTACTAACATAGCTTAAAGCATTTTAAAACAATAGAGTATTGTGAAAATAAGTATGTCCTTTCAGTAAATATACCACATATGGAGATTTATATATCTCCCCTATCAATAACAATCTCAGGATACATCCTTGCAAGTCCACTTTCACTCATATTGTCTCAAATCAAATGTGATCTGCAGATTCTCAATGCTGCTATGATTTTTTGCCATGCTGTCACCTCAAATACTTGAACTTTGATGTACAATTCTACATTTGGAGCAGTCATATGAAGGGGCACTCTATCTCATTCAGGATATCAGTGCTGCATTTGGTCAGCATGAAGGGTTTGTAAATATTACAATCCATGATAATATTGTGAGAGTTTTTTTGGTGGGTCTGGTTCAGGTGGGTCTGGTTAACATGGGTTTGGTTAAGATGGGTCTGGGTCAAGTGGGTCTGGTTCAGGTGCATCTGTTTTAGGTCTGTCTGGTTCAGATGTGCCTGATTCAGGTGAGTCCAGTACAGGTGTATCTCGAACAGGTGTCTCCAGTTCAATCCAATGTGCAGTGGCTTTAACCAACCTCAGATTCTTGCATCCATACAGTGTGTGGGAGATAGGAGTGCTATCATTCAGCATTAGTCATTAGAAAGCCATTGATTCCAGTGCATTTGTCACAGACTACATCACAATACCACACTGCCATTTTCAGTACAATTATAAACCATTACAGCCATCTCTCCTGAACCCTTTCAAGGCATGCCTTGGATTGCATCCTCCTTGACCTTGTGTAACTGCTTGCACCATTATTCCTGTCATTCTATTGAACTTAATCTTACATAATGCTTATACACTTGTCTGCTATATTCTCCAACTCCCTATCCTCACTTCAGCAAATGGAAGTTACACCCACCCAGGTGATGAATCACTATTCACAGAGGAATCAACAAGTACATATTGAAAGTGTTTTCACAAGTGCATTGAAGAAAATATCCAATCTTCATTGACCACTGCATGTTTGACTTTCCAACTCTTTGCCTTGATTCATAGTATTGTGGATAACAAATGTCCCAGAGTGCATTAATAAAGCGGCATGATGATACCGCTCAGAAGATCAGTGACAAAGAAAGTGACAATATCCTGAAGACCACTGTGACCACCAATATGGAACAAGATGATATGGATCACATGCAGGACATCTGACTTCTTTTCCAAGATGTGCTTGGACAAGTCAGTACAAACTACTATGGATTCTTTGTGAAAGAATTGCAGCAATGCTGATACTGTCATAGAATGCTGTGTACTTCCAAATTCCCGAAATCCAGCTAAGGTAATGGCACTGCCATTGATCAGACACCATAAGGCAACCTTCCTCAACACAGTTTGCAAGTCGGACCATGCGCCACCTGCCGAGGTGCTTCTACTGCCCAAGTGTAGTGGAGACCTGAATGTTTCACAGCCCAAGGCAAGTGGAGATCAGAATCGTCTCCAACATCAAGAGGGTACCTTTGAGATTGCAAAAAGGTTCTTACAGGCGGTCATATTCATGAAAACTATTTGGGTGATATATGTGATGAAATGTACATGATGGCTGATGACGCTTTCAAACCAGCCATTGAAGCTCAGGATCATCAGTGTGCACTAACATGTGCTTCATGAGGAATTACATCGGTGTCTTAATTGCCTGGTGGGTTATCTCTCAATATAGATTTACAAACACAAAAAGCTGTAAGTCTTGAATCCAGTTCATTGCTCCTCTATCAGACTTACAATATTGACTATGCCATAATAAATACCTTGTTAACACTGAAGATTAGTACCATTCTAGGACAATTGGCAGATGAGGCTCTTCAAACTCCTGTCTGGTTATTGGATGGATTTGGGCTCAGAGAGTCAACTTCAGATCCAGGATATGGAGTTTCTATTTGATGATACTTGTGTTTCAAAGATTGTGGAAGATAAATAATCATGTTTAATCTGGATGAAAGTTCCAGACTTAAGTTACCATCAACCCTGCTTCACTGCCAATAGGTTGGGGTACCAACTTACTACATCTCTGTTCTTTCAATACCTTGCTCAGCAGACTTGCGCACCAGTGGCTGCAGCTACTTGATATGTGTTGTCTGAATATGCATTTTGAAGGAAGGCAATGGTTATGTTTTCCGATGATAAATACTGTCATATATTTTGCCCTTCCCCCATAATCAATTTTACCCTGAACGCCACTGCACTCATCAGTCACAGATTAGTGGGCCACTTAACACCCCCTCCTTTGGTGCATCTCTGGTAATATCAGTCCTTCTCAATCCCTGTCAACGATCCTGAACCTCACTCTTCTCTATTCTGTTCTACACTCAATTCTGCCTCTTCTGGGGCTCCTCTGCTGGGATAGACTCCCCTCAATCCCATCTTCCTCGATTAGTGCTTCCATATTTCATCCCACCCACCACCCCTGAGATCGGTACTCCTCAACACCCACTGGCACTCCTTGGTTCAGATTCTGGCTTCTATGTTTCATTCTATACTCATCACCCCCAATTTTGGTCCTCCTCTGCCAGGATAGTCACTCCTCTATCCCCTCTGTCTGGATTGGTGGTTTTCAATTTTAGTCTTTGCACTATACTCCTCCCCCCCATTTCTTTACTCTTCCCCTGGAATGGTCAATCCTCAATTGCCACTAACACTCCTCTGGCTGGATTGTAGCTCCAACATATCATTTTCAGTGCTCCTTTGTAGGGATAGATTCTCCTCACTCTATATTGGTGCTCCACTGCCTTGATTGGCACTCCTCAATTTCACTCCGCACTCCTTACCCCGCTTGCAGTGTTCCTCCACTAGTGTGCGTACTCCTCAGATGGGATAGGTATATCTGAATCTGTGTCTGCACTTCTCAGTTTTGATATGTCCTCTTTACTTTCATTCCGCACTCCTCCATGACCATCTGTATACGCTTGTTTTCCATGGTGCTGCTCTCTAGATATATGCAGTTAAATGTATGTGTTCTTATATAATGTTATGTTGCATTTCGAACTGAGTTTTGATTTGCAGCTAGCTAACATCTTATAACACCATTTTTGAATATTACTACTGACGCCAAATGATATCGAAATTACATTTCACCCACTTACCTGATATGAGTTATCAGCAAGTACAAGGAATGCGTATGATGTCATTGCACTGTGGTTAAATTGCATACTCCTGCATCTGTCTGCACTTGTTCAATGGGAGATGTACTTGATGACATTCATCCCATGTTCGATTGATATAATTCAATTGTGATGTCAGAGATGTGTTTTGGTGTCACTGCTTTTATGTTTGAATCACTTACTTTTTTTTTTGGTTGCTTAAAGTTGTGACACAAAAAATACAATGTAGAAGATGATATTGTTAGCTTGTATAAGTATGATTCAGAAGTGATAATGAACAATAATCCAGGCAGGATATTATTTACTTTGGAAGGTAATCCATTGCTTGTGTACAATAAGAGAGTTTCTGATACTGCCTGTAGCCCTTAGAATGCATATCTGTAAAACCACATGCATCTGTCACAGCTTGTTTGAAATTCCTCTATCGATTTGGTAACACACTAGTGATTTCAAACTTTTCTCCACCAGACTGGCAGGTTTGGAACTTATCACAAGAATGTCGATCCTGCTCCTTGACAAGTTGTCAGAGATCCAATTTACTCTCAAGGCTGGCTCAAATACCCTGCTAGGGTCTTATTCACTCCTGAAATTGATGCTTCTAGCTTTATATTCTGCCTTCTCTCACACACTTCTGATTGCTTACAGTGACAAAGATTTACTGTGCGGATTGTTGTATTCAATTGACTTCAGGACTGCTTCACATTGTATTGATGCAACCACACAAATGCAATCAATACAGAGAACTTGTGACAACCTAATTGTACAATGTGAAACTATCTGCCAATAAGGATATTCATACCCCTTCTAAAAGAGATAATATATTGACAGAAAACAAAAGATGGTACCTGATAATTCTGTATATGGGTAAGGAGATAAAGAATAGTAATGTAGATACAATCAGTTGTGAGAGGGTTCCCTAGAGTGCAATCTGAGAAATAAACAGTATGGTAGAATACTCAAAGAAAAGACTGCAAGAGGTGGTGCAGCTGGGCTAAAAATAAAATATAATAAAATCTCACCTTAACAAAATTATCAAACATCCACATTTTGGCTGCAAAATCTCCCAAACTTGACTTTGATCCTTGGCTATGAATTATATTCAAATTATTATTCAAACCATTAGCTTCTGACAAAAGTGTCAATTCAGTACAGATCAATATCAGGACTGAGTATGTTGGATCCACTTTTACCACAGTTGGTGCCCATAGCTGTAGTGGTTACTCTATCTAATGTGGTTGCTTTAGTGATAGACTTATTTACAATACCAGATTACTCACCAAACTCTTTCTAACTCTGTATTTGATCAATAGCAATTACTGAAGTCTTTCACCCTCACAATCATTAAGAAACAAGCTGACTCCCATCTTAATATGCATAGTATCCCAGTCACAGTACAAGATTTCATAGAATGGGAAGTATTACTGACAGTAAGGGAGAAAGCATATTGTGGAAAGTTATTGACATCTGGAGACATAAGTCTAGTATGATGCTATGATATTAATATGGTAGGATGTTTTTGAATAAAAATTAGGTAGTCAGATGTATTGCTAAATCAAAAGATGTGCTGTGAGTATTTGGAGATGAACTTTGTTCGCAGTGAATAAGATAACAGTTGCAAATTCCAATGATACAATGGAGTCAAAGCAATAGTGTACATAACCACTCAGCTGCACATGATGTGTCCAGGGCAAGTTAACACCCACTTCATACAGTCGGCTTGCCATGAGCCTTTGATCCCCAGTGATAATCACAATTTAACTTACCCTGATACTATGGTAGAATATTGACATGCAGGTTGGCAACCATATCTACTAAGATACCTTCACACGAGGCCATACATCGGCGCATACCTTGTCACTAATATTAATCTTGCAAAATCAGATACATTTCACGTATGGAACATTAGAAATTACCCCTTACGAACACATCACAATATGCGTGAGATATCATACAAATTTGACAACACTGATTGTAGAATTGCAATAACTTGATAAGTCTACTGAATTGAGGTCAACAGTAACGGAGACGATTTTGTGCAGATTCCAGAGGCCAATCTGCCTGAGACATGTCATGACACCAAGGAAGAAGAAATCGTCCAGAATTGACAGTGACAGATTGCAGATGCAAATAGGCTTGGAATGTACACCAAATTGATGTTAACAGTAGCAGAGATGATTCTAAGTTGATTCCAGAGGCCAACCAGGCTGGAGACATGTCGATGAACAAGTCAATCAAAGTCCATTTCAACACATTCAGACGAGAACTCGAAAGCTATCAATCACTCCATCAATCATATTCTATAAGTTATCATCCAATTGAGTGGATTGACCATTACCGGGACGATGCCAGAGTCTATACCATCAACAGAGTCGTGTCACCAGCAATATAGAATCTGGCCAGTCGCCCGTGGTTGTTCATGAATTACTTGGGATTCATGTCCATCAGCATCGCCAACGACGGTTGAATTTGTGGGTAACCTCAACATGACTTGCCGGAGTCATCTGCATGACAGAAGCTGCAAAGTGCGTGACCAAGTACACACCTCGAACGAAGTGCACCTACAGAGGATCAGGGTGGATTTACATAATTCACACCATTCACATCTAGCGATGCCACTGAAGGCAGTTGCAATTGCAGTTACCTTCTGCACGACTCAATGGGATTCTATACGTTATGGAGGATGTTAGGAGCTTTCTGCTGCGGCTATGTAGAACCCGATTAGACAACTGAATCGGATCATTGTGAGAAGAGATAGCCATATGCACCAACCGGATCCAATTTCATCAAATATATGCCAATGAGTGAATACGGGTGTGCCCATACAATGTTATTGGAAGAGAATATTTAGGAATAGAATGGAGATGATTTTTTTGTTACTGGGATTCTGAGGATCCACAGGGCAGCTGGAGGGTATGCACCATCTGTGTACTCTCAGGAGACCAGCGGATTCAGCATGTATTTAATGTGCAATGACATTCAATTGATGTGTCATATCCCAACAGGGAATAAACATAGTTTGGTTGCCAGGTAGTCACAATTTGGTGAGGGGAATAGGACAGTTGGTTTTGAGACAGTCCCAATCAGGACTGACAAGCACATAATTGGCCGACTGAGCTAATTCGTACTCAGTGATGGCAGCTTGGGTGGATACACCATCTGTGCAGGAGACTGATAGAAGTTGCCTTGCTACCAGTCCAGCAATCCTAGTGTCGAGTTCCAAAGCATTTGACCTTTTGCTGTGCAGCCCCAGGGTAAGTGGAATAGGTGGCAGAGCACCTTGCAGGCCATCAGGTGGGCCACGGGAATGTGCCAGGATATTGACTAGGATGGAGGTGGGTTCTGATGGTGGCTGTACTTCATACACACAAAGACTTGAAGCTCCTGCAATTCACGATCTACTGGCCAGTGAGCAGGTTGTTTGGACATTCTTTTCAAGAGTGGGTGATTGTACAGGGCTGCTGCAAGTGACAGTGGAAAGCATCTCTGGTGGTGAGAGAGGAATCAGGCACTGGATGGGCAAGCAGGGAGCAGCAGTGGTAGTTGTAACAGAAGAGTGTACCAACGATGAGGATCTTGAATGACTGCTACCAGCTGGCCAGGACACAAAGTGAGCACTGGAGTGTGGGGCTTTGCCCAAATGAGATGAACTGTTGAAAATCCAGGCTCCTGGATACACCTTGATACCACTCCATATCTAGTACAAATTATGAGGTAATGTTTGCAGATGGAGCCAGCACAATAACAACGATGGTGCCTACAGATGATGGAGCACATATCCCAGCCATACACAAAGATTTCATGGAGGTTTTCAGCATCCAAGACAGAGAGACTACTGCCACGTGGATCAATTGACCATGCAATCGACTTGGAACCTGGCCACAATTGGCCGGATGGGTGGTCTACCAATTTATTGGAGTTAAGTTGAAGGGAGGTTAGTTTTGCAGAGTTGAGTTGAATGGAGTTGTGTTGAGTGGAGTGGAGTGGTATACCGGTAATTGCATGGTATAAAATCACATGCTCAAGAGGCCAGATCATCGATTTTGGCTTGATGATCCCGTGCCATATAGATGGATTGATGAATGTGAATTTTCTTATGATGGATGATATGTCACTGGATGGATTATGGGGCTGCAATGAAGAGTCAATGGAAGACAGACATCATGGAGGTCAGTAACAATGACCTTCACAGAGCTGCCAGAGCGACAGGAGAAGTTACAGAAAGCTGCCCTTCCCAGCACAAGTATGCCCAGGGTGGAAATGAATCGCTGGAACTAACTGTATTACAGGAGGAGATGGATTTTGGCAGGAGATGGATTATGGCCAAACAGGGTTTCCTGCCAGTGATGGATAACACATGATGGATCCCGTCTGAAGATGGATGGGGGTAGGATATGGATTGGGACCTGATATAGATGGATAACTGGAGGTGCATAACAAGAGATAGATCTTTGGAAATGAATCACACGAAACGAATGACAATCTATACTATTCGCTGTTGTGAAGATATCTTGGTTATGCGAAGTTTTACCATTCTCGAAATCATGACTTAGATTTCAAACTATGATGTGTCAATGGAACACAGGTATGCATGTATAGGATGAACTGGCGGCATGGCTCCACCATGTATGATATGGAGCACAATTCAAAGCCCAGCACAGAGCACTATTCAGAGCTTCCCTATTACACAGGTACATGCCTGAATTACACTGCTGAATACGATCCGGACTCAGCCTCAGTGCTCCCGAGTCTCACAGTAGCAATGCTGCTACCACACATTATGAAGCCATATGAGATTAGTCTTTGGCGAAGCTTCAATGTTTAAAGAGGGGGAACACAGTGCCAGTATTGCAACAACCCCTACAAGGCATAATTTCCATACTGGGAGTGCAGGGATAAAGCAACATGAACGGCATTCACCAATTGAGAAGGCTAGCAATAGTGGAAAGTGCTCCCAGAGAAGTAATCACAAACACACTTGTGGATGAACCAAAACGCCAGATATCCGAGTTACAATTTCAAATGAGATCATGACTCAGTCTTGACAATTCTGAGATACACAGCTGAAATTGGATATCAAATTCAGAATCAAGCCTAACCAACCAATATGGCACCTGAACATGCCGAAATGAATCTATTGTTGGTGGTGCTACAACTTAGAAAAGAGGGATGACGGTACCAGAAGTCCTGGGAGGAAGCAGTATGGACCTCACTTGTTAGCTGAGAATCGTGGCTGAAGATTAGTTGATGAGCATACCTTAGACGCCATCACTAGCAGAGTCAACAAGCACATGCAGAAGAGTCAACCAGCACAGCTGCAAATAAACTTTAAACTGAACCCAGAAAACAACGGTGTGGATACCCAGACAAGTGACATCAAGCACACCTGGAAGACGAGTGGAAAGCATACCCAGACGAAAGCCATTGAGCACAACCAACAATTGGATATGATAAGTGCACCAACTACAGGGCGGATGTCAAGTGTACCTACAAGTGCACCCAGTTGGAGGATGGTCAGTGTGACAGCAAGAGCACCGGACTGACAATCAGAAAATGCAACTAACTCAATCTCTTCCAACCATACACATTTCTGTTTACCAAAGCAGGTCTGAATGACCCACAAAATGAACTTCTAACTTATCAAATGTTTCACTGAATTGCGTCGGCGAAGAGAGTCACCAAATGCCGTCCGACCAGGATCATGGTCGAAGTACTCACAATTGTGATTCAATTACATGATTATCGGGAGCCCTACCTACCGAATGCACCAACTGATACATTTACAAACTGGCCTACCAAACTGGATGCTAAACAACAATACTGGAGGCCAAGAAGCCTGCTTGGCCGATGCTGAAGGAGGATGAATATAACTACTGATGGGCACCATGTGATAGCATCTGGCTACAAGTGATGTTCTGAAATACTGAGGCTGGCATACAAAACTATGCACGAGAGTCTGGAGAAGGCAAATGCGCTGGAACATATATGGAATGACAGACCATTTCATGAGAAGCTTGCAAGATAGATACAACATCATACATGATTGACTGTTACTGACAGCTATGATACCAAATGCAGAAGCTGCCACAGCAGCAACAATTATCACTGATTGGCTGGGTTTGTCAAGTTATTCATGAGGGATTAGGATTGCTCGAGTGCAAGGGCAAACAACAGTATTGTGAGTATCACCGGTGACCAGAATATTCATAGGTCGCTTATACCGCTGTGATGGCGATGATGATGAGCAGTGAGTGGAAGCCACCATCAATGCCAAAGAGTCAAGACACGACTGATACTATCATTGGCAAATTCACTGAGATTACTGTGTCGAATTCTGACAATGACCTATATTTGGTAGGAGTTAAGAATCCAAGATTGAATGGTTGGATGCCAGTAATTCCAGAAGTTGAGATATGGAAGACGGTGTTTCTTTGGATCATTCTTTCCCTTCTCTTCTTTAATGCTTTTGGATCTCAACCAAGTACAAATGGCATCGGCACTAGCTTTTACCACCTCCGAGATAAGTCAAGTTGAGTTGGAGTTTCCCTGTGTGCTGGATCCGCCACCTGGCTACCCTATGTTACCAATCAATTGGGGGACTTCTGGGTGCATACATTTGCCTACGTAGAACAGGGGTTTCGGTTGTCATTATTCCTTTCTTACTGTTGTACGGGTTTATGCAGCCCAGGTGGTGTGCAACCACCGAGGGGGAGAATGTAACAGCATGGCTGTACGTGACGTGTCCAGGGCCCAGTAACTTCCACGTTATATGATCGGCTCGCCACAAGCCTTTGATCTCTTGTGATAATTTTACCTAAACTTACCTTTCTACTATTTTACAATATTGACATCCACATTTGCAACTGTATCTACTGATATACCTTCGTACGAGGCCATACACTGGTGTGTTCCGTTACAGTATAGGAGACATAGACACTATGGATATAAAGAGAGGTTATTTGGTGTTCCAGGATATCTATTGCTTCATTATTTACTTACACTGTTGTAACAAAATAGTACTGATTGCAAGTGCCACACTGTGGTCCTCGAAGTTGTATCACTTGACATCCAATTGAAGTTTGCGCATCTTTGATTCTAGAGTGTTACGAATATGGTCTCTATTCATCATTGCATGTTTCAACTTTGTTAGTCTCCATCTAACCTACTTGAAAGTGTGTGAGCACAAATTAACCATCTCAGGTAAATATTGTACTGAACCTTCCTATTGTGTGTAATATGAACATCCAGGACAGGCTTACATATTGACCAATGTTTGTAATGATTCAATTACTCAATTCTTGCAGACTGTGAGAATTAATGACAATCAGTACCAACAGCGATTACATTATATAGATGTGAAGCTATAATATAAACAGTAACTTTCGAACTAGCTGATTTCTGGCATGATAAAACCCCATGTCAATTGTCCTGTACTGATACTGGGAATATAGTGGAAGGTGAAAATGCAATTCTTGGAGTATCTTAGGAATCTTGCAAATAGAACCTTTGAGAGAAACTTGACCGTTCCTTTTGTTTGAATCTTTATTGGATAGAAGCCCCAAATGAAGGCTTCGGAATAAGTATAAGCAATCCTATATTTAGAGAATATTGGGAAAAGTATTTGACGTTGCATTGTGGTTAGTTTAGTTACCGTAATCTGATGGAAATCAGATTGTGTGGGAGACTTTAGTCAGGAGAAGCATAGATGGCAGTTGGACAGCCAACAGTCAAATTACCGACAGCAACATTGGCGGGAGTTCTCCTGAGTATTCAATTACAACTTATTCCATTCTGTGCAGCATGAAACTATGTAGTTGACAATGGAGAACTAATCGAATTATTTGACAAAGTGAGATAAGAAAACATGTCACACCTCGCTTATATATTCTGTGGATCTGTAACCATGAAAGATCAAATTGCTGATAACTGTTAAACATGTTACAATAAGATTTGAAAAACTCTGAATCAAAATTAAAGATCCATTGCAAATTTGGCTCCAGCTCAGTCAGTGTTCTAAACTTGCAACCATTGATTTGAATAGCAACCATGCTGATCAAACCATTCAGTAGGAGAAGAAGGTTCCCAAATGCCACCGAATGATTTCCTCCACTTGATATGGGATGCAACACTAATGGGATGATCAATTGCCATGCCCCAAAACCAACTCGACCATATCTGACAAAGCTCGATAAGAAACCAATCCTGTTCCCAAATGAGAAAACATCCATGAATACAATATCAGATGTTGTAGCATCCAGTGATCAAGTGTAGAATGTGAATACGCAACTATTCAGTTCTTTGACATTCTCTGCCAGAGTGGCACAAGCTGCTCCCCGGGAGGGTGAAGAACCAAAGATTCCTGTATCCCGAAACAAGTCAGATAGTGCCAGAACGCTGCTTAGAGGATTGATTACGCAACATTGGTTCGAATTGTGGTACAGAGCCGGGAGCATTCGCAACAAGCAGTTTAAGATATCTTTTAACTTCAATCAAATTCAGAGGCGTAAGCCTGCAACAAATGCTTTCCTACATATGTACAGATTATACCATCAAACAACAGGACTTCAAAGACTAAATACAACTCCTGGCTGCAGCATGCGCAAAGGCGAACGGGTTAGCAAGAATGGAAGGTAAAATCTGTCGTATTATACAAATGAAGTTTTATATCCCTCACATGTATACTGAGTATCAAGTCATCAGCTACAATTTTATCTCGAACTGGCCGGCTCTCCAATATATGCAGGAATTTGGATTGTCAAAGAACATGTAGAACTACATACAGTTGACGGACTCACAGACTTGCAGGATGAACTGTTACGGGGGTACTTGAATCCCAATAATCCATACAACATTTATTACAGTCAGTACAGCCGCCTATCTAATTCCTTGTCTTATCCCAAGACTCAACCGCTTATCTAGTATCCCACTAGCAAGAGCTCACCACTGTTCCTCCTCTGTCCAAAGACGTTCTTCAGAGAATTCTTCGAAGGGCAACAACCCTGTAGTGGTGAATTTGGGCACCTCATATCTGATTCCTTCGATAACGGTGAAAGAAGAAATAATATTGTGGGAGATCTGTGGTAAACCCCACTCATTGTAGTATGTAATGAGATTGCCGAAACTTTAGACAACCTTCTGGTGTGTGTAATCAGGTTGAGTTACTGTCTTCAAAGACATAAACCGAATATTCACATAAGTGAAATAGGGAAGTAATTTTGAGTTTGAATAGTAGAATTCTTAATAATATTTTAAGGTGTTCTTTGCTGGTAGTGTCTGACTGTGGATTGCTGCTTCAGCTTGGTTCTTCTCATTGTTGGTGATAATGTGAGTTCATATATAGTCGGATCCTCAGGTGAAGATTGCCTTCAGATTACTGCCATGACAAATAGTTTGCTTAATAATTTATTGCCGAGATCAGCTTATGTGACTCATTGATAGTGCCAAAAATTTCGTCAAGGTTATCGTGTTCATCCATGAGTGGTTTTCAGGCTTTACGCCCCCACTAGGGCCATTCTTATGTCATGAAATCAAACACACTAATATGACAATTCATAACTCCAGCTTAGACATCTTGCTTCCCAATTGTGCAGTAGTTGGAACATCTGACGACTTGTAGTCTTATCAGTGCTTATCGCACTATATAGCATTAGCTCTTCACTATTAATTACCTTGCCTCAACCTGGTTATTCAACATTGCGTCAGAGATTTGATCGGTCACCAACCAATCCTCTGCCAACGAATTGGATGACACGTCAGACTTGTATTATTAAACGAGTATGACATTGCAATGCATACTAATCCCAACCAATGAGTAGGGTTGCTTCTCGCCCCTGATCTTAAGCCAATTGCAATGATCCCTCAGACACCGCGTGCTTAGGTCTCGACCTTCCGTAGACCGGGGAGTGCCGCAAGGTGTTCCCACCACTTAATGCCTGGGCTTGCAGCTCCCTCTGACTTGCATCTTGCATTATGTCTGCTGCTCACGTAATTCTGTGTAAGCGCAACTTAACTGTGTTATGTCCTGCTAGATAAGATATAGTAAAGGTGGCCAATATTTTTGCACACTGCTGAAGATTGTTCACTTCCCAGTGATGGCAACATAATTGCATCATCATAAGTCAATCTGCTAGCGGAAGCATGATTGTCGCTAATTGATCGACCCGCTGCCCATGTGTAATCTTGCAAAGGCTGACTCGACTGACAACCATGATAATGTTGCACAAGTAGGTGATTTGCATCTGAGTCACGTGCGATTGTCACATGTACTTGCTGCAATCCATTCATGTATCATTACTGCTGCTAAATGAGAACCCCTAACACTACCTCCCTGTCTAGGACCGGTAACCCAACGGTAGCTCTGTCAAAAGAAGTGAACAAAACGAAAGATACCACCCAGATAGCGAAAGGAAATAATTTCAATAACAAAGTAACTTTTTTCCTCTGGTTGCACTTTGGCATCTTTTTATATTTCCTGATCAAGCTTTCGCATCTTTCTTTCTTGTACTCTTTCTTTGTACAACCTTATATCTTATTCCATATATTCATTTCTCCCATAATGTGCTTCCAACAATTCCTCCGCATGATCCATAACATTATCATATGTTTCCCAAGTATTTTGCTCGTGCGAATGACCTTCCCACTTAATCAAATACACCCGCTTCGAGGCGCCTTCATTGGAAAGTCCACTGGCGATGATCATGTCCATCATCCATCCTGCATCATCTGCCTCCAATTTTGACCACCTCCCTCCCTGGGTTTTCCCCCCTATACCTTTCGAATATACCAATGTTGAACGTGGGGCATATCATCCAAGACTTTGGTATAGTGAGTTTGCAGTATCGGTTATTATATCCTAATGGAAGGATTCTGAATAGTCCTTACATCTCATCGTCGAGTGTTTGGCATCTTCGTTTCGACGTATTGTTCTTTCCATTCACCATCACCAATTCTCCATTCATAAACTTATCGATGACGTTCCATTTCTTATTATAATAACGAGAAATCGATTCTTGAACTTCTTCCAATCGTATTGAAAGCTTCCAATGTACCCCTGACAATGAATGTGGGTATAAATCCGATGTTGGGTTTCGACACTGTAATTATTTCAGCCAATTGGTACCCGGTTCATATTCATAATTGCAATAAAATGGCAATATTTCTCTTGATCTATGTTTCCATTTACTATATGTGAATTTGGCGATCGGTACCATCTCTGCCCAATCGCTCTGCTCGGAGTTGCAGTAAGCTCTAAGATCGGCATCTATGACCCGATTCATTCCTTTCATTTCTCCATCTGTCTGCAGGTGAAAGGCAGTACTCATAGATCTCTCATTCCAGAGATGAGCATAAAGATCGGTAAAATACTGTCTGGTGAAAGTACGATCTTTATCAGATATGACATCCTCCAGGAACCGATGATACCCCCAGACCTGAGCAAGATGGGTTTTAGCCACCATCGGAGAATCGTTTTTGTCGATAGGTATAAAATGAGATATCTTTGTATGCCTACCAACAACTACCAATATCTTCGTATCTCCTCCAGACTCTGGTAGATCCGTAATAAAATCAGTTGACATATGCATCCATGGTTTGCAAGGTAACTCCTGTGGGTAAAGTAATCCATGCTTAGCATGTCTTGGAGCTTGGTCCTCTGGCAAATGTCGCAGTTGTTGCAATATTCCCGAACGTCATCCTCCATCTTTTGCGAATAGACATTTCGAGAAATTTACTCCATTGTGCTATCTCTTCCGAAATGTCCTGCCACTTTAGAATCATGTTCCAATTACATGATCGTTCTTCTGGTGGCCTTAGGTGTGTATATTCCACCGTTCCAACATGGTATATCTTCCAGAATTGAATATTTCTTCGCAACATTTCCTTTACTCATAATAGCTTTGCATCATGATTGGTACTTGTCATCCAGCATAGAATCCTGCTTTAAAGATTCCTTCGGCGCTGGATCGAACAAGGCTGACTCCATTGCTTCTATATCGATAAACTGCAATGCTTCATCATGTATATCTATTGCTGCAATCTTGAGCCCCTGTTGTGGGGCGAGCATCGGTTTCTCAACAATCTCTGATTGACCTCCCACTCCAATGGTGTATGCTGGACACCTTGACAGTATATTGGCCTTCAGATTTTGGGAACCCTTCTAGTATACAATAACACAAAAGTATTCCTGGAGTATTTCTGCGCAATGTACTTGTCTTCGATTAAGCTTGACATTTTTTGTAAAACATGAAAGGTTCTGATGATCTGCGAAAATCATGTGTTTGAATCCTGCACTTTGAAGGAAATGCCTCCACTTTTGAAGTGCATAGACATTAGCGAGCAGTTTCTTATTGAAAATGTCATAATTACACTCTGCTGAAGACAATTTGCTGGATTAAAATCCGCATCGATTTACATTTCCATCTCCGAATCATTGTGAAAGGACCGCTCCCCATGTGAAATCCGAAGCGTCTGTGTCGATCAAAGCGGGTCTATCTTGGTCAAATTGTCGAAGTATTGCAGTTTTTCCGCTAGTATATGAGATCACTATTTTCAAGAAACCTGCCTCCTGAGCTTCTGCAAATGTAAAATCCTGTCTGTTTCCTGTTAGCAAGTCGGATATCGGAGATACTATTGTGGCATAAGCTTGCACAAATATCCTATAGACATTCCTGAACCCTAACAATTGTTGAACTTCTTTTGATTCGCAGGTTTGGGCCATTCGACTATTTCCTGAGCATTATTAGGATCTGTTCTGATATATTTCCCATCCATGATAAAGCCTAAGAAAGTTACTGCTTTTGGTCGAATACAGACCTGTCAATCTCAACACACATGTTGTCCTCCAATAACTAATAGAACACTCTTCTGACATGTTTATGAGGTTTGCTTAGTGATCCCTTCGTAGCGATGAGAATGTCATCAATAGATGCCACAACCACCAATCCGTTATCCTGATCGATACCCACCTTCGTATTTATAACTGTTTCTCTGCCGAGAACTGGTCTTACAATTTGATATCTTTCTCTTTGAGAAGTTGCCGGAGCATTGGTCAAACCAAAAGGGATGCCCATACATTCGTACAGTACAAACTTCATCCGAAAAGCTGCACCCTTTTCATGTCCAAAAGCCATCCTGCAAATTTGAAAACAGCTTCTCAATTCGATTTTTATAATAGAGTCAGCTCCCTTAACTCCGCCTTGCAATTCGGAGATTATGGGTAACGGGATATTATCCCTTTTCGTATGTTTATTAAAATGCCTGAAATAGACACACAATTGTAACACATTTCTGTTTAGTTCTGGTCCGAATACTATTGGACTTCCTACGGAACTCTAGGATGGCTGTATTTTCGTTTCCTATATCATCTTATCGAAGTACTGAACAAGCAACTTTTCCTTTTCCTGTGATAATTGATATGTAGGTCCCATCCTCAAATGCTGTTCTGGACCTTTATAATCAATTCGATGATGGCATCATTTATTACTGGGCAATTGTTCGGATTCCTTTCGATTGAATAACAATAACCACTTTTAGTAATATTTTGGAAACTTTTGTAATACTGAGGAATTATCGAAAATCAATGCTCTCAAATCGAAAACATTTGGCTTTAAAGCTACTTTCTCATCGTAAGTGATGACATATGCAGGATGATGTAGTCCATGACTGAAACACTTTGATGAGCAATTTGGAAAATACAAATGTCCAGTAGTAATTCCCTGAGCCTGATGTTGGTTGAGATACCAGGCTACAATTAACGCATCATAATAGCAAGTGGTTTTCATGATTTCAGACACTTGATTGTTTTCGTTGAAGGTTCGACGATTCCCGACAAATCATCCCAAAGGAACCATGAATAAAATTTGGGTTGGTATCCTTCGACCTCCTACGTCCGAAGCTTTTCCAGGAATCATTTTCTGAACTACTGCATTTCAGAATGCTTTTGCGGCGTTGGGAGAGTGCTCCCTACATTCAGCATGCATCTTATAGGAAAGTATTTTCCTTCGAAATCTATAAAGAACATATAGATTGGTCTGTTTCCTATTTCTGTAGGTGAAATTTCATCGGCTTTTCCTGTCTTTTTTGAACCATTATTAAACACGTAATCTTTTGATCTTTTGTTTTTCTTGGTGTTTAACAGTGAAGACTCCTTGGTAGCTTTGCATGTTGACATCGTTATCCTTTCGACAATAACGTGACCACAACGGGTCAATGGATTGGAGATAGAAGCATATTGGTAAAGATAATAATCATTGTATATATTCATAGCTCGTTACTGGCCAGCAGTTTTGATCTTCCGATCATCCTCAGAGGAGAAAATTCTGGCAAAAGAGTGTATTATTGAAAATCAATCCAATTCCCACCAATTTGCACATGCTTCAGAACACCCTTCCAAAGACCCACTCGCACTTTCCACTTTTGATTCCTTTGGTGCGGTATCCCTCAGCTCCTCGCTACTAGATTCTTCTGTATATCAATCGTGCTGATCCTCTTCACAATCACGAGCTCCTATTTTCATCTTTTGATATTCCTTTGCCTTAGGAAAGGAAGCTGATCCCGCATCTGTTTTTACTGCTCTAAAACAGTCCATCCTTTTATGTGATCGTTTCAATCGCCAGGCCAAGCACATTTCATGCATTCTTTTGGATTTCTTTGTTGGGTCAATTCACCCTGAGGTACTCCCTCGACCTGCATTGTGACTGTCTTCATCTGAGATTTGTATTGTAGATTGACAAATTTCTTGTTCTTAAAACGCTTCCTTTCCGTTTGTTGGAAATTCCTTTGTACTCTGAACTTGTCCTTGGGTTTTTCCCAGGTTTTCTCAGAATTCCTTGGCGTTCTCGTGCTCAGATTCTTTATAGCATCTTCTCACTTTTCAGCAGCCCTTCCGGTGGGAGAATTGATCTCAATCATTTCTTGGTCCGAGTTTCCAGTAAGATCCACAGTATGCATTAGTTCCAATACTTTAACTGGTAGACGATCCAGCATAAGTTTCTTAAGGCTGGCTCCCGTTAACTGGGCCTTATCATGATGTGTCTGTGGATAGGGTAACATATCCCTAATGTCACCGTCGTACCAGAGTATATCTAGCTCGGAATAGGCTTCATCTCGGGCTGTTTCGTCTTCGAACATCAACACCAAATCATTTCGATATGTCGGCCAAGACCTGGGAAAGGTTCGGGCCAAAGCCTGTTTTTCCCATTGAACATGCAGCATAATTCATAAATAGTCCTCCTGCCCAATTGATAGTTCTTCCAGTATTGTCGAACCTGTCTTGTTGATCCTGGTTAAAGGTCTGGACTATCACCCACCTGGCGTCAAAGTCTTCACCTGATCCTCCTTTGAAAGGAAAAGGATCTTTGAGCTTAAAGGGTTGTATCTGGGGTTTCATTTTTCGTCTTCCTTGTTCGGGTACCGGAGGATTAGGTCCATGTGGTCCCAGTGGTCCTGGCGGTCCTGGTTCTGGCGGTCCTGGTTCTGGCGGTCCTGGTTCTGGCGGTCCTGGTTCTGGCGGTCCTGGTTCTGGATCTGGTACTTCAGCATTCGCACTGTCAACATCTTCATCATCTCCATTTCGTTCTCATAGGTGTCAGTAACGCTCATCTGCTTCTTTTCGTGTGTCCTGAGTAGTACCAAATGATTCTGAATCATCTTCGATCCGGACTCTTCTATCAGGATGCGTATAACTCTGTCCTGCTTGTATCGACCTATGTTTATGGGAAGTGCTTCCAGAAACTTTATAATGCTCCATATCTGTTTTTAATCCGGTACTAAGTTCCTGGATTGTTGATAAGGCTTGCTCCGTAGCATTAGTACGTTTAAGCACGTCGCTCTTCGATGGTAACGTTTCCAAGAAATTTTGAAGTCCTTCAATCGCGTCTCGTATATCATTTTTCCTTCCGGATAAGTTATTATTTTCTTCTTGGATTGTGACAACTGCCTTCTTGTGATTTAGCAGCGTTGATCCATTCTCGACTTGCTTTTTAATAATATTTGCTATTTGCTGATGGATTCCCTGAAAAATCGAACTTGCCTCCTGCACAATCACATTATCCTGTGTCTGCACAACAGATATTCCTGCTCTTATTTCTTCAGAGATTGCTTGTTGAAGGCCCACTTGTCCTCCAACTCCGGAGACATCTTCTACAATGTTGGCCTTCTCAGTACGAATCCTCCCTTCTGGAATGTCTAGGTCTTGTCGTACTGGCAGGAATTCATCCACAATTATTCTTTTCTCTTCGTTGCGTGCTTCGACCACATGTACTATTTGCTGGGTTTTCCGTTCCAGTGTGCCTTGTACTGGGTCTGCTTCGTGCATGTGAACCTCTCCTATTCTGAGCTCGGCTTCTTCGGGTTCTTTGGATTCTTTGATTCACCTGAGTTGCTCCCAGGCTGCTTCCAGTCTGCTCTGCTAAGCTTGGGACCATGCTGGTCCTGCTGGAGCCGATGGTGACTTGTCAGAGCTCCTCTTCTCAACCTGTGATGACTTCTGAGCTACTATCCCGCTCAAGTAAGTAAGCCTGAACCTCAGGGTTGCCATCTCATACTATAATATACGAATGATGTATTGTTCAGGTGATGACCACAGTGTTGTATTTCGATTCTTCGTTGTTTTCTCAGCAAATTCAACACTCACACGCTGCCGTAGGACAATGGTTCTGGCAGATCCTGGTGACTCTATAAGAAGCCTGTCCTTGGAACTGTCCAGTCGAAACTGTAATATAACAGCAGGCATTGTTATCGCAAAACCTGCAGTGTTCATCTTCTGTAGTTCTGACTTTCCTCCTAATAACACACCTGATACTGTGACAATTGTATGTGGTGCAATGATTGGTACAATATTGGGTTCCGTCCAAAATGCACTAATATCGTTGTTGACAATACTGACAATCGTTTATTTAAGTGGAGTCCAAATATATTGTACTGTTACGGGGGTACTTGAATCCCAATAATCATTACATCATTAATTAGACTAAGCACAGCCGCCTATTTAATTCCTCGTCTTATCCCAAGACACAACCTCTCATGTAGTATCCCAGCAGTCAGAGCAGACCAATCTTCGTCATCTGTCCAAAGTCATTCTTCGGAGAATTCTTCGAAGGGCAAAAACGCAGTTGTAGTGTATCTGTCACGGCGCAAGAAGGTACGGAGATACCTAGGAATAATAGAAGAAAGATACGGAAGGTGTGGAAGGAATGGTGTTACGGAAAGGCGGAGACGTTGGAAGATGCGGAGGAAGCGGCGAGATGGTGGCGGTATAATTTAGTAAGATAAAGAAGTGGTCTGAGGTGTTGCGACGTGGGGAGAGGTGGCGTGGCTGTTACGATAAGGGATAATCTAGTGGTGTGTAAGATCATGAGATGAGATTCGGATGGTACATCGGAGCATGAGG
>Ga0307512_10000398_pt1 | contig 63622 bp, 41 predicted proteins | sample 14_EM_MG_FD_200267 | JGI IMG/M metagenome (GOLD analysis project Ga0307512, IMG submission 200267) | Populus trichocarpa ectomycorrhiza microbial communities from riparian zone in the Pacific Northwest, United States - 14_EM | ecosystem: Host-associated > Plants > Roots > Unclassified | place... | reverse complement strand
TCCGGGTAACAAACCCGCCAAGACAATGCGGTTCGGGTTTTTGGCCGGTTCTGGAACCGAACCGAACCGAACCGCCGGCCAAAAACCGGACCGCTGGCGGGTTACCCGGACCCGTTGCTAACACTACTGGAGTGTAATAAGATCAATATAAGATCTGTTAAACCCAATCAGGGAAGTCATACCCCTGATTTCACATATTCACTAGTATGCTCCATATCGTTTCCATCTTCATCACCCATCACTCTTTCTCGTCCACAACTCTATCATTATCGCAGATCATGATGTTGAGTCATCCCTCTTTGATTCTCTCCATGACATGATCGTGAGTTAACACCGAGTACAGTATACACCAAGTACAATATCCACTCAAGATTGTCTGTCTTCCCTTCATTGTCATAATTACAAGTCGACCCCTGAATGTAGCTGCAGCTTCCAGTGTTCCTCCCTTCAAGATCGACCATCACCAGGCAGCTCTTCATCAGAGCTCAAAGGTAAAGTCACCTTGTCACATTCCCACTGTTGAAAGTTGACTTTCTGATGAATAGAGTCTCAGCACCCCGCATACCTCCCATCGACCGCCTCCAAGTTCTTCTCCAATGTCGCTTGATTATGGCCTCTTAGTGCATCTCTAAGCTCACTTGATCAATGCCTCCAAGTGAATCTCTGAGTCCACTTAATCTCAGCCTCAATGTGTATCTCCAAAATTGCACGATCACGACCTCAAAGTGCATCACCAAACTTACTTGATCACGGTCTGGGGGTGAATCTCTGAGTTTACTCAATTGTCATTTTCAGGTGCACCTCAAATTGCTCTCAAGCACCCCCTGCAGCCAATTCGGATATACCATGTATAGATGGGTAGCTATATAGATACATAGATGACACTACCAACTGAATACATGAGTTTTAAAAATCGTTGAAGAATAAGTAGTAGCTATGATATCCAGGCACACCAGCAGCATTTCCAAAGGAGAGGTTATTCCCAGACTGCTCTACAGTGAGTCGGGATGCACCCAGTCTTGTGGCTGGCATTCCCAGGGCTGTCATTGGCCCTCCCAGGCTTGTTGGCAGCGGTCTCAGGCTTGCTGTTGGTGCACCCAGGCTTGTCACTGGTGCACCCAGATGCACCCAGGCTCATTGTTGATGCACCCAGGCTTGTTGCCGGCCCTCCCTGGCACTCCGCAGGATGTCATGTGATCTCCTATGTCCACACACATTTTTTGCCAGTTCTCCCAGGTGCACCTGAAGGCCACTCCATCACTCCAGTAATCTCTGGGATTCGAGCACCCTGAGATTCTGGTCCGACAACTCTCAGACACTCCCCAAGGCTCCAAGAGACACACATTCATTTTGCTGATGTACCATCCATATCTGTAGCTCATGGGTTTTGCAGTCTGTAATTATTGGAATCATTCCGATTGTAGGGCTGTACTGTTTATGACTCGGCATCGAGGGAAGGTTCAACTGCTTGTGTTGGTCATAGTCTGTGGCGCTAATCAAACATCTATGTTGTTTGCATCAGGTGCAGTCACATTTGTTACATCAACATGTGATGTGCAAGAATCCGTAAAATCGCTTCAACAACCACGTTCCAGCATGCATGCACTCTCTGACCTCTGTACTATGCTTTACCATATCATATAGAGTATATCTTATAGCCAGTAGTCATTGGCAGTTCGCAATTATCTTGTGAAGTTCACTTCGGTGACCTTCCAGTTAACTTCATCAGTCCATGCCTACAATAGTCCACTTCTGCACCACAGTGGTCGACCACTATATGAATATCTTGGTAGCCTGCCGCCATGTATGCTTTTGACTTGTCAGTATGACTTGATAGATCTGACTGGGCAGTCTCCCTCTGTTGAAAATTTGTTGTTTCTTCAACAACTTCTCTATTAGATTAAATGGTGATTGCCATTGTGGCTCCAAAGTAGTGACATTGAGCTTTGGGAGTGAAATCGTAATCTCGCTGTAATGCGACCCATATTTCTGCTTGGCTTTCACTTCAACTTTAAACCTTTGGTCATAAGACCCAAACCATGTTGTATGTATACTCATACAAAGTTGATTTTTGGTCAAAATCTGCATTGGGATTGACTAGAGTAATGTCAGTGACATAGTCTATTATCACCTGAATAGAAGCTTGACATTGGAAAACGATTGGAACTTTTGCTACTGGCATCGTCGCTGTAATTTACATACATCACTCACTGAGACTAGTCAGGGGATGCACAATTGACACCAACTGCGTATATTGTGGAAGGCATAGCATTGATTCATATCTAACACAGAAGAATCTTAGTATGCAGTTATACTCACCATAATAGAAGTGCTCTGCTGCTCCTAGCAAGCTGCTTTGTACATTGTATTTATAGATCTCGGCATGTCTTGATTCAGCATTTGGGAGGGTCTTGGTGGACTGCTTCTTGGTCAAAGTCATTTGGATGATACCATCCCTCATTGCTTAGTTAAAATCTGTTGGCCATCATTGTAGGCTGCTTCGGTATAATATCCACGAGCTTCGCCTTAGTTGTATATAGGCCGCAAGTAAGGAGGTTTGCCATTTAGTTTAATATGTTGTTCAGCGATGTTTCTATAATCCTTTGGTATGACATTCAGTAAGCACCTTGGTCTGTGGCTTCATACCTCAGGGCTCAGAGTAATCCTCATGATCTCCATTTGATGTTCTGTGGTAGTGATATCCATCACTGGGTGATTACAGTGATCATGTCTTGGAAGGTATCATGACTCTCATGTGATGCCATTCGGTAGGCTATTCAGTACACTCAGTAGTCATATTTCTTCTTGTTCATGACCCAATTAGTACCCACATTGCACTCATTGATTAGTATGCTCGGAACTGGGTTAGTATTTGTATTTGTATTCATGTGGTATCGATCAGGCTCATTTGACTAAGTATCTCTCAGAAGCTGTTACTTGTATACTAGACACTGGTTGGATACTAGGTGAGCTTCACATCTCTGATTGCAGGGTGTGTTCGCTGGCTTTCCTCTGAGCGCGCTCGCTGATTTATCAGTATGTCTGCTTACCATGCCTTGACACGGTGGTGTAATCATTCATCTCTGCGTACATTGGTTGATTCATCTTCAGGAGGGTTTGCCATCACCTGACTCGGTGCAGTTATTATTGTTGTCTCAGTACACCAGTCGATTTATCCCTTGGTGACCTTGCCACCGCTAGCCTCCTCAATCAATGAATATATCTCACAGTGATTCTTTCATGCACTTCTGGTACAGTAATTGTATTCTGTAGGGGTTGGGATTCCAGTACATAAGTTTCTTTCTTTTACAAGTAGTTGCTCTGCCAGCACCTAATCTCAAATAGTTTTGCAGAAAATATCGACAGGAAGAGCTTGATTAAGAACTCAATGCACAGTCATCACTTGCCATCTTAATTGCAAAGCTCAGAATTGCTAAGTATCAGTCATGATGACATTCATGATAATAATCTTGGTAATATAACTTCGTAACCTTTGTAGCATCTTGTTCTTTGCCATACATCTGCTTGCCTAATTATGATGATGGTAGTTGGAAATGTACTCAGTATGACAAGGCCACTGGTATGTATTGCTGTATAGGAGCTATCAATTGGTAGTCTTGTAGCTTAATATCAAAAATTATGATCTTGGAAAAAGCAAAATTTCACATTACATCATGTATATCACAATAGTTAAAAGACTGATGGTCATCCATCTCCCAGTATCTCCAGCAGTGGCATATTGGTGCTTGTATATTGAATTCCCATAATCTCAATAATAACTGTGACTTGAAAATATAGCTTTCCAATGCCATTTTCTCGTAACTGGTACAATATCTCATTCCCTGCATTGTCAGTGAAGTATATAATCAATCAGTACATCTCCTGGGGATGGGAACTGCTGGGTGACGCTGCTGCCTGGGTGATTTCAACGTAGGCTTTCAATGGTTTGAGGTTACATTCTGTTAAGTTGTAGATCTGTCTGAATGGTAATGTGTTGCCAGGAAGTAGGTCAATTGCGAATTGGCCTAGTCAGTGTGGCCGGAGTGATTCTGCATGTGTCTGATTAAGAAGTCTGCAAAGCTTCGACATTGAGACAGAATACAATCTCCTCAGTTGTACAATACCCTCTTTGCACTGCTATTGTGGGTGAATGCCATCTGTACATTGCCCTCTCCAGATATCTATCAGCCTCTTCTTACAACATAATTCAGGCAAAGTTGCAGAATAGTAGGTGTCCCAGGATGCTCGATTGGAACGTTTCAATACAATTAGACCTAATTCCTTTGTCCTTCTTCTTCCTTCATTTCTGGGTGAGCAGGTAGAAGTCATTTGAGGTTCCCATGGAGACCCCTTTCTAGCACAATTATGACTGCTGCTTCCTGCTCACCCATTTAGCATCGACTGGAGCTCATCTTCCCAAACATGTCCCAGGTGATGTCGGGTCATATTGTTGATTCTGCCAGCAGACGGGTTCCCTTCTCAATTCGTATTGCAAATGCTGTGAAATCCTCACCACTTGCAAGCGGATCATCTAATGTGGTGGCCCCCAAGAACTGAGTATCCACAGCTGGGGGTGACGGTTCACAAGCACTGCCATCTGCACTTCCATCTCCCATGGGCAGTGAAGTGATAGTCAGCTCATTTCTGGGATTCACAACTAGCATCTGCAAATATACCAACTCACCTTGAGACTAGTCAGTTTCAGACAATCTAGATTGGAACATTGCAAGGCCGAGTACAAGATGGTGAGCCATCATTGGCACAACAAGGACATCCGGTGTGTCAACTGGCACTATCTGTCCATTATACTCATACTTGATTGTTGTTTTCCAAAGATCCTATGCTGACATCATTACCCAGATATTGCGACTGCAAGTGGCAACACATTCCAGGTCTGATGGCAACCCATGCTGTGGAGGCTTTCTGTGTGCCACAAATGTGTTGGTTGCACTGCAATGAATCAATGCTTGAATATGTTGCCTCTCTCTGTGTACATCTCGAACACAGTGTTCATGCTCTATATATGATATTGTAGGTGGACTCTATTTGTACGTAACAATTGTGCTCTGAGATGACATTCTTTATAACACACTCAGTCTGTGGAAATTTGTAGATTTTGACTGAAAATGCAATGTGCTTCATTCAAGATGCATGGTTCTCCTTAGGTGCACTTCACCCTTGCCAATATTTGTGGCAGTAGGAGTGCTTCCTTCATAGGTTGATCCTGTTCAGTAAGTGTAGGTGGTTGTACAATACCTGTACTAGATGGCTCCTTTTATATGCATAGTGCTGTAGGCATTCACAGAAATTGAGAGAGATGCACTTTGCTTAAGTAGATGGAATGGAGTTGTAACTGAGCGAGATCGCAAGCTGGAACTGTCTTGATCAGTGATTCACCTCCCACCTTTGTCATCTAGTCTTGGTACTGCTGATTTAGAGGTATGATCACTTCAACAATTGTAGTATTGCTGACTGATGATGACGCACAACAGACTTCTAGGAATCGTGTTGAAACTGACAAATATCGATCATGTTCAGTTTTCTAATTTACACAAAAACATTGTTCTGTCCGGGAGTTGGGATAATGGTAGAGCTCGTGTTGTAGCTTGTATGCCAATTATTTGTTGAACTCAACTTGGGTGACTTTGGGTGGCTCAATGGAATGATGGAATGATCGAAGCTTCATACTCTGCAGTAAGCGTAGTTGAAATTCTGATTTGGGAAAGTGATGTCTCGTTTGTTCAGTGACATCACATAGTGGGAATGGCAGAATTTTGCGAAATCCCACCAATGAAATAAATTAGTTCTCTGAAATAGCAATAAACATTTGAGGGTACATACACTGTGGTTCAGCCCCATAGCTATATGTATGACAATTATAAGGAAACTGTTGTTAACCTAGATGTTAGTAATAGCAGGTGCAGATGTATATACAAGAGTATCACGAGGGATCTAAGTTTCACAGTGACACAACTACATAGAACAGCTGTTGTCTGGTCCTGGGTCACATGCCACCATTACAGACTATTGTGATATCTGAAAACAAGTATTACTTCCATGAAAATGCTGCAGGTCCAACTGTAAATTGTAGTTACTATTCATGGTTAGATAATCTTAAAACACATATATGCAATATGTATTTTCATCGAAGTATGTATATTTCTGTTCATCTATTGTTGTAGCAAGTATTTATTGACATCATCATCACCTAGCATTGGGTTAGGGTTGGGGAGCTACTATATAGGCTATATGACATTCTAGACATAGACTCTATTAATCATCTTAGTAGGTTTATCACAACGTCTAAGCAATGAAATATCGATCAATCTGCACAGTATAAATCTGGCAAAGCTGAAGACAGAACATGAATATATTCAGAACTGTATCATGTGATTACTATACAGTAAACATTGAGATGTGCAGTGAAAGTATGAGCCTACAAAGGTGGAGATACATGTCAAGGCAGTAATTCAAAGAGTTAGATCTACTTGCATACAAACTGTCCATGTCAACTTGAAGGCTATGATAATATAGACTTGGAGGCTGTGATTGATAGAAAATATAGATTCACCATGGGGGTGTAATCAAATATACTAAGAGTTGAACTTGGAGGATGAAATTCAGAAGATTTGAAGATACAGTTGAAGGCGAGAATCATGCAAACAACAAGGGGGATGGTATGTAATCACAGAGATAGACTATAAGGATACCATCATCCAAATATGGAGATACTCTTGGAGGATGCAATTGAAATACTTTGGAGATGCACTGAAAGGAAGTGATCATATCAACATGTAGGTAGTGATTAAGTGTACATAGAGATACACTTTGTCGAAGCAATCTTGAAAGTTTGTAGATGCAGTGGGAGACTGTAATTCAGTGAACATAGAGATACATTTGGAGGCAGTAATCTAGCAAGTTTAAATGTTGCCGGGGAGGTTGTTATTGCATAAACTGAGAAATATACTGTGAAGGCTGTGTTTGAGCTACTTAGATGCGATTTTCGGAGAATGTCATCAAGTAATCTTGCTCAGATATATGAATTTTACTAGCACAACATAATTCACTACATAATATGGTATAAATTCTCTATCTGCATTAATCTGGAAATATACATATAGTCAATCATGGTACAGATGGAACTCAAGTGCACTTGGAGATGTACATGGTAATAGCTCTGTTGTGTTCAGAGATGTACATAAGGACCAGGATATTGAGTGACCTTTGAAGTGTACATGCAGACAGTGCTGGCTGCCCTTACAGATGGCAATTAAGTGAATATGGAGATGGAGATGGTGCAAACTAAATGATGCACTTGGAGGGTGAGAGAGAGTGAACATTGAGATAATTAAAGAGGGGGCTGGCTGTATTTGGAGATAATTATCAAGTGAACTTGAAGAGGGAGACAGAGCAAACATGAAGATGCACTTGGAGGCTGAGATAGTGGGTACCAGCCAATGTACTAGATGACAGTGCAAGTGGCACTTGGATGTGGAAATCAAGTGGACGTGGAGATAATGATGTAGCAAATATACAGCAATGCACTGGGAGGCCAAGATAGACTTCACTTGAAGGTATAGATTGGAAAGGTGATGGCTACTCATAAAGATGGAGGTTAAGTAAACAATTCAATTGATTTTGGATATTTCAATTGAGACAATTTAACAGTGGAAATGTTGTTGGAATCTGCACTGGAGACTGATACTCAATTAATGGAATATCTTATAATCATGGGAATGTGAGTACCTTAGACTTCATATATAGTCATCTTGAAAATGGAATTGGTAACAGTTGATCTGAAGGCAGATACCCCAGGGACTCAGAATGTATTATTTGTTTAACTTGCGATTGTGCAATAGTTGAGAGGCTGAAGATGGTCTTGTGGAGCTGGTCAGAGATGATTAATCTGGGCAGACAGTATTAACTAAGTATCACAGTATGTGGAGGCATAACAGAATAACTTGACTTTGAGTTTTCTGGTGATGATAGAGTGGTAGATGAGAAAGTGAGCAATTGTAAATGGAGATGGGAAAATAATTTTAAGTAATGGGGACTTAGAAGAGTATCCTATGCAAACCTACATTTATGTAATGTGATCTGGCAGGAATCAGCCTCATTTGAAACAGGGAGAATGTGGATTATATGAGTAATGATGTCTGATCAGGCAGGTCATATCACTTATTTTCTCCATCACCATAGATTATTCCATCTCATTATCCATCTCTATTCCACCTCACTCTGCTAATTGGCCACATCTTGATCATTGGCTAAAATCTTGGACTGTAGGCATTGCTGTCTGTTTCAACCTGCCATGGGAGTATGTAAATATTACATATACCGAAAAACTGTCTCTGACCAGCTGTTGAACATACTATTTGTTCACCCTTCAATTCCATAGTAAGTTAACTTCTCAATATACCCCCCTGCAGGCCAGATTATTTGCTGCCAGTTCGTCAGAAGTGTAAATTAAACAGTCTTCAGTAATCTCATTCCCACAACTACATATTCACTCAGCAATAGAGTATTAAACTCCAGAAAGCCTCCCCACAGAACAACCCCTACCATGTTCACTTGATCACCACCTTCCTAGTATATCTCAAGGTTCTTATAATTGCAATCTCTTGAGAGTGGCAAGCATTGTCTGCAAGTTAACCTCCAAGGTAACTCGATATAGGCATCTAAGTGTATCTCAATGAAAACATAATTTTCCTCTCCAAGTGCTGCCAGTACTGTTTCAATGAACACCTCCATGTACACTCTATCTCAGTTTCCCAGTCCATGTCAAGCTTTGTGCCATTATGATCTTCAAGTTTGCTCCATAACTATCTCTGAGTACAGCATAAAACCTATTCATGTATATTTCTAAGTTTACTTTAGCGCCCTCCAAATTGGATTTCTAGGTTTGCTATATCACCACCTGCAAGGGCAGACATCACTGACATCAGGTATATTTCAATATGTAGTGGAGAAATTTTCTGTAGGTAGACCTCTGAGTTTGCTCATGGTCAATGTATAGGCAACCCAATTTCACTGTACCCACATCCATTACTTTCAAGATACATAGAGATATTTATCACAATATGAACCACTTGCAGGAGGTTTAGAATAGTTCTACTGCAGATTGTATCTGAGTGTAGTCACTTAAGCTATTTTCTGGTGAACCAACAGTATTGGAACAAACATGTCAATATATTCTGGCAACTACATACTACTTCAAGGTGCTTCCAGATTTGTCATTTACACTTGTTGGTTCTTTCCAAATGCTCATCAACATTCCTGGCTGCTCTATGTTTTACTGGGTCCACAGTGCTGAATCCCTCTATTGACCCAAACTCACTGACCCTCAGTGTAATTGACATCTACACATAAACTAAACTGCATACGTCTCCATCATACTCAACTCTAACCCAACCCACCTAATGACTAAACTCTAATCCATCCCCACACTCCTCCAAGGTGGTATCACAACTGTTAGTGCAATACTCCAAAGAAAATGAAAATAGAGCTATGCTTGGAGCTCCTGCAAAAAAATTATCCTCTTGGTGGACATCTCCTTCCTGCAATGTTCATATCCAACCTGAATAACCCTGCAATCTGGCATACCATGCCCACATAATTTCCTGAACCATGACCTTGACATTGAGCACGTTCTGTTAAGGATATGTCATATATCTTGATTCCATTGTTGTTAACTGGTATAATCTGCAGTATCTGATTGATAAGCCACAAATATGACAGCAGGTGCATACTGCTGTGGAATGATAATCATTTCTCACATCCACTGAATTTCTACCACCTCAAGGAAACTGAAGCCTCAACTGTACATCACCTTGCCCGATGACTTCACCTGCTATGCTGCCACCAACATTACAGATCGCACACTTTCCTGTCTTGTGATAATTTGTATACCATTCAACCTTTCGCCAATCTCAACAAATGTGAGTAGTGGTGGTACAATATTACTACCAGCTCTTGTGCGATGGGCTCACTCCATTTTTAGCTATCATGCAATCAATTTCAATTGATGTTGTTATCATTGTAGTTGCCACTGCTACTATTCGTATCAGTGCTCTGCACTCCACAGGTGCAGTGAATGAAGAATACCTTCCAATGTGATCCATCTTATGGCATTGGTAGCATTCCTGAGAATAGCTCCATTTGGTGTTGTGACTTGCATGCTTCTCATTTTCCTAAGTGCTACTATCACACTCACTGTCAGAATCACAGAACTTCAGGGACTTTTGAGTCTGCTTTGAATTCAGCTTCTTGCTATATGTTTGGAAGATTGAGAACAGGGCTGCCGCCTCTGTATCATCTTTCTTCGGTTACTCTTTGTCATAGGCTGTCATATTCACAATAACCTCCTCCTGATTATCGGCCAGAGTGTTCATCATAGTGTACATCAATAGGGTGAAAATTGTCCAATCATTATCCTTCAGTGCACCCCGCATCAGGTGCTTTATGTGCTCTCTCTCAGGCTGTGAACAGCCAACGGTACTTGTTGTATTGATATCAGTGCAAAGTTTGCAGTGATTCATATAAGTATGAAATTTCAATGAGTACTCCTGTACCTTTTTGTAATTACTCCATCTCACAGGCAACATTTCATCTTGCATAGCCCAAACATTCAGCTACATGTGTGAGTTGTAGTCCTCCTTCATCTGATACCACTGTGACTTTGCAGCCTTCTGAATACCATACTGCAGCTGCCATGACCACCCCATCAGGAGGAGAATCATCAACTGTGCAATTCCAGGCTGCTTCGTTTTTACTTTAAGCACTGTCCCATCATTGGTGTCTGGTGCTCTCTCTGTACCACTGATAATCCTGAGAATATGCTTCTGTTCCAAGAGTATTTCAATTTCAAAACTCCAGCTCTTGTAGTCCATACAATCCAACTTCTCAATTGAGATCACTGTTGATTTGGCCATCTGCATTATATATAGAGTCAATCTCTTCTTGTCCGAAAGCATCTCAATGGTGCTGCAAAATCTAAACCATAATTGAGTCCATCATATCAGTAAAGCGGTGGGGCTCATAATGTTTCGTATCATGTCTGCTTTACTGAATCTCTATATTGACCTAAACTCACTGACTCTCTAAGTTTAATTGACAGGTACACCAGAACTATAGTGCATGTGGCTCCACCATGCTCAACCCTAAACCAACCCACATAATGACTGCACTCAAATCTGTCCCAACTCTCCAGAATGCCATTAGAAGCCACTACAAGAGTCCAACCAATATCCAATTTTGTCAATATTAGGCTTATACTCTGACTACTTTTAAATACTTCCAGAACCTTCAGGAGACTAAATTGAATTTTGGTAATGTTAGTCTCTTTCTCTCTGTTGTTCAAGTGCATACAGTTTCCAACACATTGAATCCATTAAACTTTCATTTGTTCATCTAATAATCCCATATATGTCACTATATTTGTGTGAAATTCCTTTTTCAAGTATTTCCAGTATAAACTAGCATTTCGCAACTATTCCATAACATGGTAAATATATCCAACATGCTGCTGTTCAGAATACCTAGAGATCGAAATATCCTGAATGTATACAAAGATAATATTATCAAGGGCTTCTTGTATAGTGTTACCAATATACCTTTAAAACCCAGCAGCATTATTTGTAGTCCCAAATTATATAACTTTATACTCAAATGGCCCATATGTGTTGAAAAAAGCTAACTTAGGTTTATTTCTGTTTGATACTGAAAGTAGATTGTATGCTCCTTGAATAGCAACATTTGAATATATTTCTGCCATTTGAGAATGATTGTATATTTTACAAATCGATGTAAGGGTGTATCTATTATTTATCACCTTGCTCATGTAGAAACAACTAATGAATGGAAATCACATTACTGTACTTACGATTAATAGAATCAATACAGTGGTGCGGGAAGGTGATAAAAATTAACGTATAAATTCTTTTAACATACTTTTATGAAATGATTCCACAAAAACCTCTTCTTCAGCATTTAACCAGAAATACAATCGTCTCAGGGTGGGGTTTTCACACTCTTTCGGTCTAAGATTATGGTCTATTGAAGGGTTATTTGATAGTAACCAGTAAGCTAATCTATTGTTGAATAACATTTTAAACTTATGAGATTTGCTTAGAGCCACATCTTCAACAGATGATTCCTTCAGATCCTTTGGTTCAATTGCTCTTCTGATATCCACAAACAACTTTTGAAACTCTACGAAATATTTGTTTCCATGTTTTCACATCAGTAACTCTCAATTTACATATACTAATATTATGCTCAAGCAGCTATAGAAGTTTACTATGTTGTTTAAATAGTACCAATTGTGCTTCATATGTTGACTCTCAGGGTTACTTCCAATATCTCCATACCATAATAGGTCCAGTATGAATATAATCCATACAACACTGGCATTGTAATATAACTGGATTGAATGCATATCATTTCACCAAATTGGTTAGAAATTAACCCTGAATTCTGCAAAGGATATAATAATGCCAAAGCTGTATTTGAATATAGGTAACTGTTCATTTGGATTCTAAACTATTATTAGACCTGTGATATAATATAAAACATCTACTGATGCAATATGCGTTCAATGGATGACTGTAAGATGCAATATTTGTCTTCTCTTGTGTGTAAAGATCTGATCATTGTAAGCACACATCTCATCCATGAAAGTCATATGGGTAGCTTTGTTAATACCTAGAAAATGAACCTGTATTACTTGCTCATTTATCTCAAGTGCGCAGAGATATATGAAATGTTTCGTTTTCGTTGATTCTCCCAAGATATTCCCTTTGTGCATTGAAAACTGCAAAAGTCGAAAGCATTGTAAAATACTCTGTTCAGCAACATGTGGATAAAGCATAGAGCCATTCTGCATTGATTGACCAAAACTTTTGCTGTTATTCGATTGTACTTACTGCTCTATCTAAATAGCTGTATATCCACACTTTCAATTGTTATTGTGTGTATTGTTATTTTCCCTGCAGGACCTTCAACTCTGTAATCACACCAACCATACTGTAACTACTTTGAATATGTTCACATTTGTGCAAATTTCACTACTTAGAGTTCTAATTTTCCTGTACTGTGACCACTTGGTGCCAGGTTAGAATATCCAGCATTTCAGCCAGCGGGAGTGATTTTTAGAATCTTGGAGCAGAAGGGAATCTGGGGGAAGTGAAGAAAACAGCTGCCTCTCCCATGTTGCTATTGTCTCTGCTTGTCATTGAGAATTTTAGTTATTCCACCTGTGCCTTATCATATCGAACATGGGTATGTCATCCAGACGATCGGTCTATTTGAAAGAAATCTTCACTTCTTGTTGGAGAGGCATTCAGTGGGCATTCAGAGGAGCTGACAGCTGGCAAACAAGATTACTACATAAACTAGAAACTGACCATCTTACAGAGAAAACATGCAGTTTTATTTGCTTATTGCAAGGAATATCTGCTCCATACTAGGTATTTGGTTTGGTTGGGCAGAAGCTAGTTCTGGAACAGTACGGAAGCTGGAATATTATCGACTGCTATCAAGCTATCGCTTTGTTAGTTGGGGATTTTTTGTTCTATTGTTACTTTACTCAGTTGGTTGAATATGCACCACAATATCAATTGTTTACTGGGGGAGCCTCCAGCTTTGTTTCTACTAACTAAACATAATCGGGGGATTCATCTTCTGAACTATTGGCTTTGAAACTTTTGATTCCCACCACCCCCACACAGATTGAGAGAAAGGGTACCTGCAGATATCGGAATAATACAGGTGGACAGACTGATACTGAGTATACACATCTAGTAGACCCCTGAATAGATAGGGAGTATCTTAATATACAATGAATATACACTCTATGATGACACTCGCCATTCTAGACAGTCATATCATGCTTATGTAGATATATAGATCGGTGTGGTTCTCTATCCCTGGGTATTCAAATAAATCTTCTCATTCTTGTTCTATACTCCTTGAAGCTAGAACTGGTCTTTCCAATTGGATGGTACAAAAGGTGCAGTTGAGTATTAATGTGACGCTTACATATCTGTGGCCCCATCACTTTGGCACACCGCGTACTGTCATATGTTGAGAGATCTGTGAAGATAACCAATTTCTTTCTATTATCATGCTAGGGAGCCACCAGTGTGGCTTATACTACTGCTGTTAACACTATAGATAACAGTTTAGGTAAGGACCGTGCTGTTGTACTGGACTCCCTGGTATCCCACAGCAAATTGGCTTGCAGCGCTTTCACCCCATAGTGGATTAACTCTGTAGTTGGCTGTTGTCAGTCATCATTGAGTCGATTCTTTAAACTGGTAATCAATTTCTCCATTGCTGAATAGTTGAAATACTTTCTAGTGGAAATCGTATTTTTTGATAATCAGTAATCTTATTTGACAACTGTGCTACATCTTTTGAGCCATCCCATTGTAGCATAAGTGTTTGAGATTTAGATTCATGTTCCATGTGAACGAGATCTTTCTAGCTGTCTCCTGATCTGAGATAGAGTCTGTTGAACCTCTCAGCTATCTTCTTGATTATTGACAAGTGTCTGTGAGTACTTTGGTGGTGGTATGACACAAGGAATACTCGAACTCCATTCTCTATACCTAATGATGACATGACAATGAATTGATCCCATCTACCTGTATCAACTATTTTTATCAATTTCAGACAGTATTGCAAGTGGTCTTTTGAATATAACAAATTGAATCACAATCAATATTGCAGTTATTGCTTCTGCTGGGACTTATTAAACAACTAGTGAAGCTTCTCTGTACTGCTGCCATTTGCAATAACAGGTTTCCTCCAGCTTACAGTTAGTGCTCCAACCAAAATAATATCTACATGATTCACTTAGAATTTTCTGAATACAGAATTGTTGATACCAGTTCCAGCAACATCAGGAATTGGTATAGTCCTATAACTATTTCGAGAAGAAGAACCATTGGAATATTCCCAAACCTCCTGCTGAATACATTACTGAGATCTCATGAAAATAGCATTCATTTCCTACAATAGAATCAAAATTGGGTTTTTAATATCAGAATAGTAGTTTCTGCAAAATCAACCCACTTTATCTGATACTTTCAATTCTTCTCAGGATTGTATATCCACATAAAATGACTAATGCAATTGCTAATCGAGTTCACACCCGAATCTTAGTCAGAAATGGTTGATGCAATCTTGTCTTAACTGCTTTCCAAACATAGTACAGCACTTGCGAAATTCAATACAAGTAGGAATAAGACTTAGTACTTTACTTATACCCAAATGATAGTTCAATATCAAGTAAGTTATTGACAGAGTGGTTAGAGAATATTTGATTGAAACGTTCTATGGCAATTTCAATAACATGGAAAACTGAAACTTAAAGTATAGTTATTGAAACCGACCAAGTGGATCAGGCTAATTTTCACAACTGATTAGTCGCTTTTATTACCAAGAGAACAAGTAAAGAAAACAGACAAAGAAATTCTTCAATGCCAAACAACCTCTATTTCATACAATGGGTTTGTTTCTACCCAACAATCTGTTATGTTTCAGTATAGTATACAAATTCTCCACTATAATCCTATACAACGCCAACTCAATTCTTAGCTATCTAGTCATACTCTATCATTGAATATCTCAATACATCAAACCTCTAACTTGGTATACTAAATAATTCAGCCAGTATAATCAACTAGTATCATTTCATTCTGACTTCTTGTCATATCAGCCACCTTCATACCAGAAATACAGTGGCCACTAACTATAATACTTGAATACATTTATAACCTGATGCTATGATATCCTTTTCACAATGTTCAATTACTAATTTCAAGTAACATACAGTACCAACATTTTGCTTGCAAGTTATAATGCATAAGGTAAATATAGTCTATCAATAGAGCCCAGCTAATGTATATATACCAAATGGGCTGCCTACGAAATATGAAATTGTTGTACTCCTCATACCAAGTATGAAGAGCCAGGCTGCATAAGCATCACAAAGCAAGGCAAGCGGAGAATAGCCAAGTCACCTTAGCCAGGTGAAGCAACTGCATTAATGGTAACTTTGTGTCACACAGCTCGGTAGGTGTTGTCAGAGTAAGTATAGCATGACTATGTAGATATAGTAAACAGAAGTGATAGCTTGCCAAGGCAATTGGATGTAGTAATTGAGTGAAGATAGAGATGTACTCTATACTGACTGTGGAATTTGAAGTTCAAGTAATGTTCCTGACTGTCCAATATCATGTTCATAATTGAAGAACAAGTACATCATCAGCACGAAACTGTATTGGGTGGGATTGATTGTAGGTGATATTGGGAACAAAATGTAATGTTTGTAATTGGCGCAGGAACTAGATGGACATATTGAGCCACATGATAATGTTGAAGATTCCGTCCAAAGTTATCTAGTGGTTTGCTATACAGTAGAACAAGTAAAGAGAGAAGAAAAGGAAATCATCCAATGGCAAACAACCTCTCTTGATATACAGTTCGTCTGCCACCCTCTAATTATTGCACCATGCCCCAATGTACCATCCAACTCTTCCCACATAATCTTTCAAACCACAAACAACCTCTATATCAGTACAATCATGCCACAATATCTGATGTTGCAATGCCTCAGACCAATTCTGTATTAGACCAAATCATCTGGCCACCACCACGAGACATTCTTATGCCATTGCTACATCCACCAACATCTATCTCCTTCCAGAACTCCTGCATACACTGGTGCCTAAATACGAGATCATTACTTGTAAACCCGAACCGTGACAGAAATTGACATCTTCCTGCTCTTCACACGTCTGGTGACATATTTGGGACTGTATGTGAACTCCTGATACTTACCCCAGCCCTCAGCATACCGCCAAACAGCTTTTTGGCTCCCAGGTAGCTCTCCAGAAGCTGGAAGGTAAAGTCAGCTCTGATTACATCCCAAAATTGCAAGTTAACTTGAGATTATAGTTTCCGCTCCAATTCTGTCTCCCCCTTGATCAACTGTCTCCAGGTTAACCATCTACAGTTTGCCCACCTCCAACAGTTTAAGAGGATTAAGAAAAAGTCAACTGTTGTTGCCTTTCTATTATTGCAAGTTAACAAATCAATAGAGTTCCAGCTTCTGTTATACTTCCACCTTCTCAACCATTTCCATATTAACTTTCTCCAATTACACCTCCAATTGTATATGTTAATTACCTCCGTGTATATTTCCAATTCCACTCTATTATGCCCCACCTGTGAATCTTTAATTTAGTACAATAATAGCCTCCAGTGAATCTCTTAGCTCACTTCATTACATCTACCAAGTGGATCCCCAAACTCATCAATTTGAGCCTCACAGCACATCTTTACAGTTACACAATAATACCTTCAAACTGTATTGCTACATTCACTTAATCACATCCCTAAAGTCAATTTCTTATTTCACACCAAAATGACCTCAAACTTCACCTCTGAGATGACTGAATTATTCCCTCTTAGTATATATTGAAGTTTACTTGAGTGTTCCGTCTAAGTATATCTCTAAGATCACTTAATCCACGTCTCAAAATGTACCTTCTATTGCACTTCAGTATAACCTGCAGCCAGTCTAGACAGACTCTACATTGATCAATAGCTATATACATAGATATATAGATACATTGATATATAGATGAGAATATGCGCTAAATATGTAACTTTCAAAAAATATTTAATAATGAGTTGCAAATATGATTTCCAGATGCACCAGCAGCATTTCCAAAGAATATATTATCTTTTGCCTGCTGCTGTACAGCAGTTTGACTTAATTTCATGTTTTACTCCTAAGTTCCCAGATACCTTTCAGTATGTCACCAGTATTCCCAGATTTTCTGTGAACAGTTACTAGTCAATGTGCATCTTCTCATATTTGTTTCCACCACTACTTCCTCAATCTAGATACTATTACATTTGAATATTCAACTCCCCAATCTGACTATTGTATGATTCTAGCTAAACTCCTTTAATACACTTACATAGACACCTGCAGACAAAAATTCATCATGGTAATTCAGTGACTCACTTGTAGAATGTAACCAAGCAAAGTTAGAAATGTACATCATCATTATATATTTTGTCACTGGGAGCCACTGGGAGTATTCGGAAGTTGTTGGAGCAGAATCTCCAGGTTGTTCAATTCCGGAGTTGACTGACTGACACAGTGGCCTTCAGGAGTAGGTGGGAGTGCTCATGACCAATCAGCACGGATTGAGGAAGTCTGGTTACAATTGGCAGAACCCCTAGGAATGGAAGTGCCAAGCCTGGGAGCACCTTGAACTGATGTAGAGCAGTTTGGGAAAAATGACATTTTCTTTGGAAATGCTGCTTGTGTGTCTGGATATTGTAGTTACTACTTTTTGCTAAATGATTTTTAGAATTCATGTATTCAGTTTGAATTCTCATCTATGTATCTAGGTATCTATGCATCCATATAGCTATCCATCTATACACGGTTTAACTGGACTGGCTGCATGTGGTAGTTGAGGGCATTTGGAGTTGGGCCTGATGACAGCGACTATATCAACATAGAGATGCACTTAGCGGATGAGATTTGTCAGATACAAGATGCAGTTGGAGGCCATGAGGGAGTGAGATTAGAAATGCACTTGGAGGCGGTAACAAGCAATTTAGGAGATGCACTTGGAAGCTATACTCGAGTACAATTGGAAGAGCATCTGGGATGGTGATTGAGTGGAGATGGAGAAGCAATTGATGGCTGTAATTTGTGAACATGGAGACCGTAATAGATTCACTTCAGAGATGTACCTCAATCACATGATTGAGTGAGTTTGTAGGTGCACTTGCAGGCTGTAATCGAGTGAACTTAGGTTTGAACAATGAGGCCATGGTCCAGTCAGATCAGAGATACACTTGGAGGCCATGATTGAGTACGCTCACCTATGAACTGTGCAGGCAATGATTGTGAACACTTCGAGGCTGTGATCATGTGAAGGTGCAGATGTTCTTGCTGGCTGTAATTGAGCAAGTTTGGTGTTGCATGGTAGAGGCCTCATTGTGCGAACTTGAAGGTTATGATTGTGTGAACTTAGAGATGCACATGGAGCCCATTATCCCGCAAGTTTGGAGATACACTTGGAGGCCATGATTGAGCGAATATAGAGAGTGCTTGGTGGTGCTCAATCAGGAGGGAGTCGATTGGGTGGGCTGCATGACTAGTGCTGAGACTGTATTCATTGGTTAGTTTACTCTCAACTCTTAGAATGTGTCAAGTTGACTTTACTATTGAGTTTTCATTGAGGGCTTGGTGGTTGCAGTCATTCAGTGGGAAGGCATACTGGAAGCTGAGGCTACATTCAGTGGGTAATTCATCATTTCAAGAATGAAGTGAGGCTGGTTGGGAGATAGCCTATCATAGGTAGATGCTGTATGCAGTGTTAACTCATGATTGTATCTTACAGAGATAGACAAGGATGACTACACTCTTTGTTTTCAGGTGATGGTAGAGTTGTGAATGAGTAAGAGAGAGTAGAGAGACAATGGGGGAAATCATCATCAGAAACTGAAACTTAAGAGAATTTTGTATGCATGTCTATTTACCATTCCCAATATGGCAGGTATGACTCCCAATCTGGCAGGCACTAGCTCCAATTGCTCAGATCCCTTCATATCCTCCGATATTATTCCCATCTCATCGCCCACCACTCTTCATTGTCCATATCTCGGCCATCACCTGAGATCACAAGGCTGAGTCATTCCTGTCAATCTCTCCATAGTTTGATCATCAATTGACACCAAGTAGAGCATCAACTAATGATTGACTGTCTCCCGCTCACAGCCAGTCCCTGTAATCTCCTTCCTCATATCTCGGTGCAACTGATGGGAATCTACTCTAATCATACCCAAGAGTTCAAGTTAATGGATGAATGCCGTCTCAGCTCCTGGTGTGCCTCCCTCCCAATCGACTTTGTACAGATCAACCACCCTCAAGTGCACCTCCATGTTTGCTTCTTCAAAGCTTCCGTTGATCATCCCCAAAGTCATTGAATCATCGCATTGAAGTGCATTGGTGTGTTCACTTGAATATGGCCTCCCAGTGCATTTCCAAACTTGCTCGATCGCAGCCTCCAAGGCAATCTCTATGTTCATTCAAGCACAACCTCCAAATCCGCATGGTCAAGGGCTCAAGGTAGATACCCAACATCACTCAATCCTGACCTTGAAATGCATCACCAAACTCACTCAATCACGATCTCCAAGTGCAACAGTGAGCTTACATGATTAGGGCCTCTGAGTGTGCATGATCAAAGCATCCAAGTGCATCGTCAAAGTCACATAATGGCATCCTCCAAGTGCCCGTCTATAGTCACATGATCATGGCCTCCGAGTGCAACTCTATGTTCACCCAATGATGGCGTCCACGTCCATCTCTGCACCTGGTTGAACTTGGCCTCCAGGTTCATCTCAATGTTCAGTTGATGGCCATCTCCACTTGCTCCTGCAATTGTAGTCGAGTACTGTCTGCAGCTGGATCAGGTGTATGGCTATATATAGTCAGACCAAGATAGATAATACATGCCTTATAACAAAGTCATGAATCATGAAACTGTGAAACACAAATGTCCAACACAGATGTATATGATAGTTGAAATGGCTTGTAGCTCAGGGGCAATGGACTCTAAGAACCACTGTAGCAAGTGTATAATCATGAAGTTGAAGATCTCCCATAGACCTATGCACACATCTGAACTGCTCTCAAGGTCTCCCACAATCCTGTACAGAGGTCCCAGCTGGTGCAAGATTTGAGTGTCCCACATGTCAAATTTTGTGGTATCTTGAATACCCTTCCATAACTCAAGGTTCTTCCAGGAGCACCTGACAATGCTCCAGAATTATCTGTGAGTACTTTACTTAGCTTTCTGGGGGCTTGGAAGCATCTGGAATGGCTTAGGATTAATGTGGAGACTTAATGGAGTGTTTGAGAGGTGTGCATATGGCGTCGGGACAACTTTACATTTTGGTGATGTACTGTGATTTCATGATTGTGTGAACTAACTGAACTGGTAAGTGGGGTTGGTCCAAGAACCTGGTAGAGCTACTTGTCAATGACTGACCTGGAGGTCTCTACAGGCAACAAACACACAACAGAAGCTGAAATTGTATTGATAACATTACTTGTGGTTGTCAGAATGTGATAAGAGTACTACCTGGCAAACTGGCAGGATGCAATCAATCTGTAACTGGTAGTTCTCAAGACATAAAGTTCAAAAAATGGGTTAACATATCACCTTTGGATGGTAGAGAGTAATAATTGAACTGAGTCTTCTTAGATAATGGCAGAGTGCGAAATAAGATTCAGAATCATCGTAGAAAGAGGTGAAGAGAAAATGGAAGGATGGGTGGAATGCTAGGTATAATCCATCCAATTGAGACTATAATGTTTAATATTGGAGATTGTATCTGCTGTATTGGGTAGGGCAAATGGACTGTGACATATTCAATCATCAAAGTCAGAATTTCAGATGATGATTTTTCTAATCTCTTCTCATTTTCAACTCCTATCTGTATCTTTCTTAACCAAACTCTTCTATCATGAGAGAATATTGAGATACATTGTCCATTTCTCTCTACCAAGAACTGAAATATGGGATTATACTGATTCAACATCCTCCAATGATTAACAGACTACCGCTCCCAGCCAGTTACTCATATTACTACTCAAAATGCCCTCATAATACACAACTTGCAATGTTCTCATGTTTATGAGTCAATCAATATATTGAAACTTAGCTCCCATTACATCTTGCACCAAGTTAACCACCTTGCGATTGATCACTCAACTTCAGCTCTGCAAGTGGGCAAAGGTATCATCAACTGAAGTCAAATTGGTTTATTTGAAATTCAACCCAGAAAGAGTGACTCTATACCATTGCCCATCCCCTCTGGTATCCCATTTAATCTGCCAGTTCCCTATTGACTACTTCCTAATTGGCCACCTTGAAATTCACCTCTACTTTCCATTGATCACTGCCTTCTGGTACTTGTCTAGGTACTTCTCACCACTCTCTTCAAGTGTATCTCTAAGTTCACTCATTCACTGCCTCCAAGTGTAACTCCTAACTGGTTTCGTTACCATGGCTTATGCCTATTGCTAATCATGCATAATTGTTAAGACACCATATCTATGAACATAGCCTATGAGGAAATCTCCCAGCCCACTGAATTGCTCTCCCCAAGTTTGCTTGATTGCTGCCACAAAGTCAATCTTCAAACTGACTTTAACATGGCCTCCAAAGTCCATATTCAAGTTCATTCAATCATGGCATCAAGCCTCACACAGTTGTGGCCATACAGTACATCTGCATTTTGCTTTCCTTTACAACCTTGATATGCAACCCAATGTCTACCTGATTATACAATCCTACTTTATTTCCGTCAATTGCTCATTACAGGCTCAATGTCTATATTCAAACTGGTCTGATTTTAGTCTTCAAGTTCATCTCCATGTTCACCTGAATATGGTGTTGATTCATATGTCCTAATTCACTCAAGTATGGCCTCCAGGTTTCTTTCTGAGTTCACTCCATCACCACCTCCAAGTTTATACCTTGTCTACCTTCATGTACACCTTAGAGGGCTATTATTAACACTGTTGTTGTGTATCACAGATTGTGCTGAAGTAGTGCTTATTACCAGACAAACCATTTCTATATTTGTCAATACAGTTGGGAGAAAAATTCACCTACTATTATCATACAGTGAATCATATTTCAATTGCAAGATATGAATTTGAATATAATTCCAAATATGGTATATTTAATTGCTTGTCGTTATGGGACAGTAAGAACCACTGTCAAGGCAATAAAATACTCAGTGTAAGATTCTTCTGCATATCTGTGCAGAGACCTCAACTGCTCCAATCTGCAAACCTCCTGTTTGATGGATTTCATACCATCATAATTGTACCTCTGCAACTGCAACTACATTCATCAGGATGTCATAGTAATATTGTGGCATCTCTGAGGTCTTTGCTCAGCTTTATTGGATTCTGGGACTGTGTGCAGTTACTATGATATACCTGTGAAGTTGGGCAGAGTGCCTGGGAGGTTGGCATGTGGTGTCTGGACTATTGTATATTATATTCATATTGTACAGCTAGTACATAGCATCTGACAACCAATGATAATGCTTCATAATAGGTGCTTATATACAATACCCACTTATGTATATATCTAAGAAGCTAGCTTGAAGATCATTATATTCAAAGACTTGCAGTCAGCTTTATGGAAATGTGATATGAAGAAGCAAATAATTGTAACTGAGTATCAAATATAAAAAAAATAGTATTTTTCAGAAATCTAATCTGGTTATTATAATGAAAATGGTAGCTATGGTAAATTATTATAACAAGTTGCCTATGAAGTATACTATTTAATTCTGTTAGTATCAATTAATTACTGTATGTAGTAAATTGTGTAATTGAAATATGGTTTTGAAATAGTGAAAAGGCAGCTTACAATTAATTACACATATTGATAAATTAAAATAACTACCAATGATATTACTATTACTCAATTGGATCGTATATATCAGAAGTCAGTTGTTGGACTAATATTCACTCCAATCTATCCATTCCGATAATAAAGTTTAAACATTCATTGGGTGTCAGAATTTTATTATCTCACCAACGTATTTGAAGTAATATTTTATTTATTTCATTTGGAAGATATATTGGAAATTAGAAGAAGTAAAATTAAAGGTTAATTTTGTCTCTAAAAGAAAAAGCTTATTGAATTAATAAAGATAGTTTTGTTTTCAGTAACACTTATTTTTGTTAATTAATGTGTTTCTTATTTATATATTAATTTACATAATATTCTTTTCTACTCATATAGAAACTTTTACATAATAAAATCTTGTACTACATTATTAATTGAAGATATTTGAGATGTCAAATTATACTGGATCAATTATATCAGAGTAAATTTAAATTCTAACTACAGTGATATACATCACCAATCTCCATATAATGCTGACAATATTGTGATACAAATAGTCATTTGGAATTGGATATATTTCAACAACTACAGGGAAATATTACCAAATATATTGTTTATAATTGGTTGTGGGTAAGGTACAGAAATATAAAGAATAACTGGAATACTATATCGAATGAGTAGGATACAATTTATATCATCAGATGAATTAGTAGACATTGAGTAGAGTTTACTATATAGTACAGAAATTAGATTTATCTAAGTGGAATTTCAACTAACACAATTTTGTTCGATTGATCAATTTCCTGTTGATATTTATCATTGTAATCAAGCCGTACCGATCAGATTGTATTGCAAATTAATCACCGCAAAGGTATTTGAGTAAACTACCTGTGTTGATGTACAGTAATCCGTTAATAACTATTAAAATAAAGTATCTGATATAGTCATTATTTCTTGTATATTATACAAACAAAACAATTCATGCAGTTAAAACATTCAATATAGATAGTATTGCTTAGACAGAAATTGGGGTGTATTACATACTTATCTCAAATAGACTGATAGTATTCATTATTGTATTTGTTGAGTTTATCAAAGGATGCATCTATAGAATTACATTGGCATATCAGAGGAGATGACTTCTGAATAAACATAGTGGAAAACATTATTTGAATCAATTCATATGGAAAGTATGGGGAAGGATTCTCAATAAAAACCAAGCTGCAGATGAGTTGTATTTGGAATACAATACTTAAGTAACTGTATTATATACTGCCAGAGTACTACTTATTAGTTGTACAAAATCTCACCAGGGTATTATTCACTACTCTACCTGTTGAATACCTCAGGTGAAAATTTGTATTTACTGGAATAGAAGCAACTAAGCATAATATCATTCCATAATCGTAATATGAATCTGGTAAATGCAAAAACTCAACTACCATTAACTAAATCAAGATGCTAAAATGTTAAACAAGTCATATTATACAGAACTGCCAATTGATGAAAATAAGTCAATAATCTCAATTGAAAACTGAATTGATTCATTTTAACAAATTCATAATATCCAATGTCTTATAGTTATCATGATACTCTCAAAAAACTGCAGTGTATTCTACTAAGTAGCCTCTAATGATTGCTAATATTCTTCCCTAGCTTTCAATGTGTTTTGACACAGCTGAATTGGAATCAATAGATACTATAGTGAGAATGTCATTTGGCAAAGTTGGAGTTTACAATGTAAATAAGTTCTGATTCATGCAAATTGACAATAGTAGTTGGGTGCGGCTAATTACTTGACTGTTTGAAGTTTGAAGGGGTATATATATTGAATTGTGACATACAGATAATACTGTACAGTTCAATTATCTTCAGTAACTTTAACTTGGAAGCAAATATAATTCATGCTTTACTCACAGTGTACAATCCAGCATGCTTGTAGATTCTATAATGGTCTGGTAGTCCTGAAGTAGTTAATTGAAGCTCACCCGCTAATTCCAACATTGAATGAAATTTGATTTCAGCTAGGGTGCTTTGTCAACCTCTGTGTTACATCGAGCATGAGTGAATGCTGTATCCGATAGGTCACTGCAAATCGTTGAAGCACAGAGTTGACATTGTTCTTGCACAGCAGTTGAACATTGGGTGTTATCGTAAACTGCATCCGAGAATTGTGATAGTATACGGTCTGGAATGAAAGTTTTCTTCTGGACGTATGCAGGGAGTTCTGGTATCTCAACGGTTGATGGCCAGAATTGTACCTATGTCAGATCATTATTGTTGCAGATGATGTGATATACCTCTGTATAGTCTAGTTTCATTATTCAACATTACAGTGAGTATTTGAAATGGTTATTGATTGTTGGTGATTAATCTATATATACTGGCAAAATCTGAGCCCAAAATTGGCTGGTAAGCTGCATTTCATAATCAGTAATGATATTTTTCAGCCAACTGTATATTTGGGTAATATACTAGAAAAAAAAAAATATCTGTTTGGGTGAGTTCATATGATTGTCATATGGTATGTACATTGCTCTGATTCTACAATTGTTGAATATCATTGTCCACAGATATACTAGTGCATATGGGTATGCCGTATTGTGATTAGTCTGTGATATTGTCAAGTTTGATTCCCTCTGGAAGCTTATATGTAATGGCAGTGAAATTTTGCCATGTTAATATACAAGATGTATTGTATTAGTTTGAAGGTATAATTTGCAGCTGACATTTCACTAATGTACTTTGGAATTTCAGTTAGGGCAATAGCAGTTTCTGAATATGATTACAGCAGTTGTTAAAGGTCCAAAGTGTGTAAATCAGATAATCGCATTGTCAATAGATATTTCATCCTGTTGAATGGCTTTGGGAATTGATATTCTATGATTATGTCATATCTCATATGTTACGTATGAATTTCAGTCTGCAGTTTCTTCTGGTCAACCAGTTGTGGGCTTAGTAAGGCCACCAACTATGAGACAAGGGAAATTTTATCAATTGATGTTAGTGGTACGTGAGTTGGTAGTTTGGGCTACCTTAATTGCTGGTAGCAGAGTATTGTATCATATAAGGGTAGTGCTTACTCAAATTCTTCTAGTTAACAAGTTGAAGCCATTATTATTAGTAGGTCATTTCTTTGTCTGTTTGAGGGGTTGCCAGTTACTGTGTGAAACCAGATGACAACTATGTATACTTACAATGCATTAGCTGATAGCATTGTTCCCGGAACAGTGTGTTGTATATTGTACATAACCTATGATTGCTATCATCACCCAGTATTAGAATCTTGTAATCGACTTATTAAATGTTGGATTACTATTATTTGATCATCTCTCGTATAGGTAGTAACTCTTGATCATACATTTGGTGACTCTATTGAGTACTGCCCAGTTTACAGCAGTAAATACTATATCGTCTAAAGAGGTGAATTTTGATTTACTGATTGAAAATATTGGTGATTACACAGCTACAATTTTAGTTAGGAGAATAATAGGTTTTTGTCAAACTAAAGTACTGGTGGATTAGTATGCCCTAAAATATTGTTTGGAGTGTTAGACATCCCAATTTGAGCAACTCAGTTTAAATACATTGAGGTAATACCTTGAACTATAGTTCAGCATATTTTTTTAACAAGTCTATTGGCTATCTGGGCTGACTGGGAATGATTTTCAGCAAAATACAATGTGGATTAGATATTATCAACTTCAAATATTGCAATATAACAAGTAGGGAGATATTGTAGAATATGGATATAATCGGTATATACTAAATGCACTTGAGCATTAGTCAGCTCTTGATTTTCAGAATTTGATTGTTTTTGATACTGGTTTTATCTATACCAATAATATAACCAACAACATCAATTCAAGAGACTCCAAATTGGTAGTTTTTGGCTCTGCAATAAAGGCTGAATTTCAATAGATAGTTTACTATCTTTTTCCAGTAAATCTCATATACTTGATAATTTGTCAAATATAATAGTATGTTGACCTGATAATAAATAGCAAAGTATTCACTACAAGACTACATGCAATTATCAATGCAATTTTGACATGTAGACAGCAAATTTATCCAATTGAACAGTACAACTTCCAATTCCCTCCAAAAATTCCTCCATTCAAATATTGAACAAAATTTGTTGTCACTTAGTATTTGGAAGAACTGATAGGTGTTGTTTATTTTTCATTTGCTAAACTATCAAGGACTACATAATGGAATATACATTTCTAAGATCGGTAGAAGTTATATTAGTTCAACATTAATTTTCAAGTCAGATACTGAGTTGTTCATAGCATATTAGTAGCTAGTCTTCTTTCTCTTTACAAATACATTTTGTACCACCGCTGATGTCAATAGTAGCTATAAGTAAATGTTGCCAAGGTGAAATTTGATGTATATCTTGAAAGGGTAAATTTTGATGTTAGAGAAATAGAGGATGTATTTTTATAGTATCTTGACTACAGGCCGCATGTCCATTGCATACTCAATGAAATGGTACAGTGAGATCAGGTCAGCTAATGGATTATACAAGATCTTTCTAATTTCTCAGAACTTTGTGGAAATAAAGTCCCTGTTATCTGTATATTCCACCTGTCCACTGAATTTCATTCTTATTCGCTTCAGAAGTGTATATAAAACTGATTGAATTATACAAACGAGTAACCCAGATGTTTTGCAGCCATGCATCTAATCCCTGAAAGATAATCTGCAAATGGATTGTCTTCTTTGGATTTGAGTATGCAGATAGCAGTTATTAATCAATGTGAACAATACACTTCTGCTGCTACTTTTGCTACTGCTGTCTGCTCAATACATTCAGTTCTGGCATTTCACCCACTGCATTACAAGTAATAACCTCCATAGTTACTTCCAGTTGCTCAGATTATTCTCCAATCTGGAGTGAACTTCTTACAACTTTATCACTGCCAGCTGGGAGAAATGAACATGAGAGCCCCAAATAACTAAATTTGTAAGCTGTACATTAAAACCAAGTTGCCATCTAGCTGCATGCCTCTTAATTTGCCCATTGTCATTGAAAGCAATTGTCCACATCTTATACACTCTGTGATTATGGTGAAGTCAGTTGATGTTACACAATATGCAACTCTAGATTGCACCACTGGAGGCACTGTGTACCAAGGATGACATTGTACCTCTAGATTGATACCACTAGCATGTTGGAATGATCAACTTGTCCAAGAGAATTTATATACTAATCTGCAATCTGCAGCTCTCTGCTATTATTTGGATATTACATTACCCATTCTTATAAGTTTAGAGTAGCCATGTAAACTATCTGATATAGTAATCTAAGTTGTTTCAACAGTCTTTACAGTAAAATGACACTATTTGGACAATATTCAATAAGAATCTGTACTGATTACAAATAGCAATTTCGATAGAATATTGTATTTTGATAAATAATATATGACAATGTTGGCCTACATATGTTGTATATATACTGAGGTAATATTCATGCTTTGGCATGATCTTGATGCAACCTTGACTGTGATATGATTTGATATGATGTTTTATCCTATAATATTACAATTAATATCTGTACACCAAATCTCTCTAGTTCGAACTCCATAAAATCTAACCTTTTCCTCAGATCTCGTTTTCACAAGTGATAGGCTTGTCTGTTGCATGCGCAGTGTGAATGGGTGATGGCCACAATATGTATTCATTGTCACATTCAGTGTTGTGTTGGTTTTTATACTTGCTGATCCTGCTATCTGCAACTTTTAGTGTATCTAGAACGTATTGTACAGAGTTGATTGGGCAATTGACAGTACTATAATTATTCTGATCAGACCTTTGATACTCTGTACAGGCTGTTTGGGATATATCTGTATAGTTTTGTATCCACATTACTAGGGAAAGTAATTGCCTTCCATTATATGAATTTTCAGACTGGTTGGATATTCCTGTGGAAGTATTCGTTGATTTAGAGATGCCTTTTGAACAGTTACATATTCTGAAGCTGAAATGACTTTATTCTTCTGACTACTTTAAGAGATCAAGTTACTATGTGGCAAAAAGGTCAAATTTAGTCTAATGTTAGCTACTCAATCAAATGGTTGAATAATAGATTTGAGCATTCTATTCTCTGTTGAATGTAGCATAAGTTTCAGTAGTTCATTGCCTATAATATTCACACACACCATGTGGTACAATCTAGATCGATATAGAATCTTATTGCACTCAGCAGCTCCCTATATCAAGTTTAAAAGCATATGCCTGTGAATCGCCTCATAAGAAGATATATTAGTCGATACAGTTGCAAAAGTCACTGTCAATATTGTAGAGTAGTGTGAAGGTAAGTTAAGGTAAGGTAAGGAAGGTAAGATAAAGTGAGGTAGCATTATCGCTAAAGATCTAAGGCTTGTGGCTAGCTGTCGATATATAAAGTTGGTGTTTGCTGGCCTTGAATATGGTTTGTCCCGCTGTGCCATAACATCAAGGGTAAACTGTGGGCGTGTTCTTATATACCTTTGTCAGTATGCTTATAGCCTTGTACACAGTGATAGATTCATACCGTCATAATCAATTTAATTTCAGCTCATGTCACGCAATATTGTTTGAATCAAAATTGTTCATATATCATACTCAGAAGAAGTTGGTTATTTGTAGATCTTGGCCCCTCTATTTGCATCTTCAATAGTTATCTTTAACAGTTTGAATTAATTAACATAAATGCAACTTCCATGGTAAACTAAGGTATACATAATACAATTCATTTGGTTGTAAAATAGAAGGGTGTATATGTGGCAATTTTATCAAACTGAACAGAGATTCAATTGAATTTCATAAGGGGACCTGGCTATATTTTTTGAATTGAACCATCACAAATCAGTGTTAGAAATTGTGAGCTCGTCTTTAAAGGTTGCCAATCCATGTTATTGTAACAATCGAGTAATTTAAAGATAAAATGATTGAATTATGTTTGGTAGACCTTCAAGCATTTCTTTTAAATTCATTTTGAATAGTAGCAAGAGTGGTTGTTGAGTGTAGTAAGAGTTTTAATTTTTACAATTGCGTTTTTCAGAATAGACAATCACATTTCTTTGATTATTGATATCATTCAACCATGTGTCATCAATAACAACAATCATATAGCTGTTCCAATCAGAGTGGTCTTTGATACCTGCCCTATATTGCACAACTGTAATTGCACATTGACTGGGAATATGACTGACAAGCCTCAAATGGCCATATGTAATTGATGTCCAGATTGTTTCAGTACTCAAGCATTTATTAGTATAGTTGTCTTGTATTATATATCATCTTTATGGATGTATCTGTAGTAGTAGCACTGGATGGAGTGATTAGCTAAGGGTAAGTGAGTTATAATATATCCGAAAATGGATAAATCTCAAACTGCTGTTAGTATAACTTATCCAGATAATAATAGTTGAAACACATATAAGGCAATGGATGTATATATGACTATATATCAAGAGATGGCAATTGTAGGGATATAGCTGCAAAGGTTGATTAAAGTAATAGTATAAAAGAAACAAGTAGATCCATTTACAATATGGATCAAGATACTTATATTCTGTGTATTTACAGTACAATGTATCTGGCTATATTATTACTACTCTAGAGTTTAACAAAATCACCATTAGCTTCTTTATAGTATTATTGTATGACAATAAGAAAGCTAAATTACACAACTCAAATAACATTATTATCTACAATTGCATTACAATCATCCAACAGGGAATGCTATGCTTTATCTAACACACTTTGTAAGTCATGCAGAAATTAAATTAATATATTTTAACAACTAGGGTAGTATTTTACAGTATATATATTAAATTACAATTATTTATTCAGACTTTCAATAGTTTAAATATTAAGAAAGCAAATTCCTCAAACTAAACCTTGGTCAAGCCTTGAAAACAGGTTTCACATTACATTAAGTGAAATTATCATAGCTGTGGAAATATTCCTATGATATGTATTGGATATTGCTGCCACACCATGATACAATATGCATTATAATCTAATATGTAGCAATAGAAAAAGCTTTGGTATTATCATATCCAAGATTTATTATGGCTGTGAGTAAAATACAAGAATATATTATTGATTTTATGGCCATGCTATGGCACATTATGGGTATATTACTGTTAGTTGTGGAATATTATGGTACTTTCACTTGTATTTTTACCGTTTGCAAGATATTATAGCATCTTGGGTGTAACAAGCTTATCTCATACACAATATTCTTAATACCAATTTGGATACTAATAAGTGGAAACTGCCATATATTCATCATAATGCCCAATTACTTGTTTAATCAGATAAATCATGCCATTCATCAAGATATGCACTTCTTCTTTGGTATAGATTCTTATTTTGCTTGATATATACCATGTTCAACTCTGCTGCCACTCCTGCTGTAACTGTCTCAACTTTAGCAGAGTAATTTAGAGCTAACAATGCACCATCATCATCATTTGACACTCTAACATGTGTAAATCAATATAGGTGTGAAGTAGTGGATTCTCAAGACATGTTTATCAACAAACAGCAATCAGTGTATACTGCTTACATTGTCCGATCTGACAATCAGGAGTATGTGACCTGCGCGAGACTATCAATACCTTCCTGATCAGGTTTGTACCTCAGCACTATTTGATATTCATTGCCACTCTCCTGTGATGGGTGAGAATGTAATATGTTATTTGACAATCCTGGTCTGATTAATTTTGCTCTAACAAGTATGGCAGTGATATAGGCTCTAACAATTCCAGCTATGAATGTGTACTCTGACATAGTCTTTAACAATTCTGGCTCTGATTAATGAGGCACTTTCAAGTAAGACTCTGATAAGTGCAGCACCACCATAGACTCTATCATGGTCTCACACAATTGCCATTGAGAGAGACATGGCTTGTACAAGTAAACCCTAATGTGATCTGACAATCTGGGGGGCAAAAAATATTACTGACATGTGCAACTCTGACATGGACTCTGGCTATGAAATGGCTCTGACATGTTGTAAAAGGTGGCAATGACAAGTGCCAGCTCCATATATGAGGAATCCTTGTTAAGTCCAACATTCCTGATACATCTAGTATATTATATTATATAATTCTAATAATGTACACTAGTTGAGGTGGCATTGGTAATGTACACCACTTGGAACAACTTGCCCAAGTGTAAGAAGCGAAAAAACATGATAATGCACACAGCTCTTGGTGGCACAACCTGACTCATAATTATTTTAATGTTTCTACTTGGTATCACAGATGATACAGACTTGAAATTCTCAATTAACTCTGGGTTGTAATGAACCATCTACTATTTTACACTTCCATTAGAATAGGTTTCCTGTGCATTAATTCTATCACTAATACAAAAATAGTATATCAGTTTGGAATGGCAATCACCTACTTGACTTACATACCTATGGTTTTGGGGTGCTCAATCTTCCTCTATCAAAATACTGATTAATTGATTGCATTGTCTATCTCACCTCTCCATACCTATTGCTTGTGAAACTGCAACTACATCCCGATACTCCTCCTGAGGTATAGTGTTAGCCATGCCATTCATTCCATATTTCAATTGATGAAGAATCCATCATTCCTCTAATTGAGAAGTCTTTTTGTCTTAACTGGCATCTCGAACAAGTTGAATTATCAAGATGTTAACTTTCAGAATATCAACAAACTTTAATATGCAGATACATTCTTCAAATGACGGAGTTGCCTGCAGGGTGTGCTGGCGGATCGCTCTGTTGATGGAAGGAATCACAGTTCACAATAGTCTGTCTGACACAGAATACCCTCCCAAGAAACATTCTGCATTTATCTCTCTTTGGATAAAGGAGGGAGGGATCTTGATTACCCATATGCAGTACAATACTATCCCTTGACTTGTTAAGACATAGGTGCATGATTCATCTTGACATTCATGCAATATAGTTACCCTTGTAGAATGAATGTTACCAATTTTAATGAGATTTGTATCAGTGGCTTCAGATATTTCTGTGTTACTGTTGTTGGCAGAGCCAATTTTGCCAATACGTTCAGTATAGAGAAGCACCGAATGTATTTGGTTTATTGTGTGGTAGTGGAGAAAGATTTGGATGTTGCTGCTGAGACCACGAGGCATATGGGGTGGGTAATTGAGTTCGGTATCAGTATGGAAGTCATAGCCTGGGATGTATACGACATTAGTAACAGATTTGATATACTTAATGTAGTGAGCATGGCCTTGAAAATAACAGGCAAGTACTTGATGCAAGACGTTTAACATGTCCTTGTATTTAGCACCCGTACAGTGTTTCACACAGGTAGGTTTGACCCCACCCTGATTCATGATATAGGTGCATCAGCAAAGAAAAGTTCCGTAAGGGCAGAATACCTCTGTTGGAGTGGACGCGCTCCATCAGAGACATCAAAGACACCCCGGTGGTGGCTTACTGCGCTCCTGGGGTCAATTCCACGTGTCTCGTTGCATATCGCTCTCCGATTGCAGACTCATTGTGTCATCTCGCTCTGTCGGTCACCAATTTTAAATGCACACCTTGGTGTTGTGGCAAACTGTGACCACACATCGGAATGGGTTCAATGGGTACGTGCTTGCATTGGGATTGCAATGCGGCGGGTGACGCTGCGAAAATCTCTCCTCGGATTCCTTCTACCTGCGCGCAAAATGCAATTCTCTCTTTACCAGTCGTACACATCATTCCGGCACACCAGATCTATGTGGCTATTGACAATCCATCGCTCATTCCATCGGTCTCCTGTCTTGCTATTAGTGGCTATCTCTGGCATTACGTGCGCATAGCCGACAATCATTCCCATGCTGACAACTTGCAAAGTGCTCGCTGCAGGTGCTGTAACCACTTGTACAAATTTCGAGACAGGGTCCAAGTTTCCCGAGCTTTCAGGTATTGCTGTGAGTTCCAGGGCTAACCAGTACTCAACGACAGCTCCACGCTCATTCAGGAGCTACATTTTGAGTAGTCGTTGAAGTTGCCAGGGGAAATGGCCATTCAGCACGCGATAACACATCCCCGGGCATTGCTTCACCCACACCGAGTCATTCCATCAGTCCCCTCCGTGTGAGCTCTGGCATTCTGTACATCAACACATCTGAAATATGCGTTCACCTTCTAAACTCTCAACTTCAACCTTAATACCAGGGTAAATACAAAGCTCCATTGCGTGCATTTGTTCATCCGATATATACGGGTGGTTCCGACTCTTAGGCTTTATAAACTCTCGTCTGCCATTGTATATTGCCACGCAGTGCGTCGAGTCTGGCGTATTGTCGGGTGACGCTCTGACGTCTCTGATCATAGTGTCAGGATGCTTTCCATCACGGCGTTGTTGGGGTCCGACGAAGTTGGGCTTAACATTTGAGTGGGAGCTCTGGGGGGCAGTCAGATCAGCACCGGAAGGGAGGAATTTGCAGGCGGCAGCGCTGTTCTCCCGACACTGAGTGAGGGCTTGGAGATCAAGCGCTGCAATCATGAAGCAGAGAATGCGACGCTGAAAAGTTATTACTTATGGCCGGTAGTTCAGATTGTGATTGGAGGCGTTCTAACCATCCTTGAGGTTCGTTTCATGTGCTTGTCCCTGTCTCTGGGCAGAATACTGTTGGAACGCTCCGTATCAACGAATCTGTTCGACCCAATGAGACATCAGGTGGATTTTTGCAACGTTGAAGTTGGCATCTACCTCCCTGGAAACATGTATCTCGTGGCAGATATGATCCAACTAGGCATTCATTTGGCGCCGCATCTTGAATGGCATCCAAGTCTCAGCATAGGTTTCCTCGTCTACCTTTCGCCTCGTCACGAGTTCCATTCTCAGGGCATTGGCTATCTGCCTTCGCTGTTCTGCTGTCTCGCCTGAGTAAGAATACCTCTTTGAGGGTATGAAAACAATGCAGGGCATCCTCCATGTAGCCAAATGTTGCACCATCGTGAGATTGAAATTGAGCATACATATAGAATTCCAACAATGCCCAGGTGCACTCAATTGCGTGATTGAATATGGGACGCTGAGTGGGGCTTGCACCTCATAGAGACTGGGTTACAACTCCAAGCAGGTACCGGCTCATTTCCTTCATCTTCGTCCCATTCCATTTAGAAACTTCCTCATATGACTTTTTTTTTGGTGTGAGGTTGTGGTAAGCAGGCACTGATGACCAGATTGCATTGTACATGTTGAGCTGTTCATGCATTTTCCTGAAGTGGAAAATCCACGTCTGGAGGTGGTCAGGGATGGCCATCTACATTGTATGGAGGAGGTCAAGCTTCGGGAGGTTGGTCATGATACAGGGAATATGTCAAACCAGGTTGAATCCTCGGTGAACATGGCGTGACGAGAGTTCGGTATCGGCTCCCTTGGTGTTGCCATCACTGAGCGTCCTAAATTGGTTGTGATCCTGCCAGGGGTGTTTCTTTTCAGGAGGGACATGATCTGCAAATTCGTTCTTTGGACAATCACACCGAAAACGAACATGCCACTCGAGATGATGTAGATCTCTACACTCTTGGTAATCTGCAACCCATGCTGCAATATCCGGTTTGCAATGGCTGAAGTTGCCATCTGCACAGAGAACGTAGCATTACCCGCTCGTCCGGGTGCGATTGTGTGTAATGTTGGGAGGTTGGAGTTTCCGCCAGAGTACGTTGTTTAACACCTCCCAGTTTCTGTGCCGTTGCTCAGGCAGCCGCCCCTGTGGAATATTGTAGTTCTTGATTCCAATCGGCAGGAGAGCCACCATCTCAACGCTGTGCTTTGAGGGTATCTGGCAGATATTCAAAGATAGCTTGCCAACTGTCATGCATACAGGCCACTCATTCCTGCCGCCAGCCAATTCCGAGAGATCTGTTCCGTCGGCCATGAAGATCCAGGGAACCAGTGTATACCGCACTCTGGGAGTTGACGTAACATTGATAAGCACATTATTATCCTCAAGTATCTCTCCTTACCTGTGTCTGCCACCGCCAGCCTGCAGTGTGCATCTTGGTCTGGAGGTGTTTCTGTGGCGTATCACTGTTAAAGCAACACTGAGGGGTGTAAATGAGCTGCTCGGCGTAGGCAGGCTGCTGCATCAACCATCTCATGCCTTTGATGATGTCTGGACTCCAGTATTGGATAGGGCATTGGTGATTGTGATTCCATCTCATTTCCTCGAGAGTGTGTAGTTCCCACTCCCCAAGAGCCTGATCATCTGGCATGCTCGCCATGAGCTTCTGGACACGATCCCCATTTTGGTAGCTTGGAAACAACGAACAATGTTTTCTTGCTTCAGCACGTTGTCATAGTACCTCTTCTCGCCCTTCTTATTCATCCCACACTGGATATATTTGTACTCTTCATGCGTGGCAAACAGGTAGAAGAGATTGTTTTCAATGTTCGTCTCAAGGCAACTCTGAGGGTCCCGTTCCGATGGCTCAGGACTGGAATCGCTCCGCGGAGCGCCGCCACCAGGGTATGTATTCCTCCGTGGCAGAGGAGGTGGCACTGTTTGAGACTTCGAGTCTATGATGCTTTGAATGTGCTCGAACGAAGGAAATGCGTCCATGTCATCGACTGAATCTTTGTTAGCGTTGAATTCACGACACAGGGTGGGTTGAACTCATTGAGCCGTGCTGCCAATTGTCAGATGCCTCCGGCATGCAACATGAAGGCGTTTAGGACCATGTAATTTGATATGTTTAAGTCACCAGCTCTCTGAGGTGAACATCATTCAGGATGAAAATTGGGGGCAACAGAATGGGGTCTTCACTGGCATTGTGGACGACATGCAACCAGTGGAGTATACCTTGTAGAAATGGACAACAGTTGGTGCTGGGCCTGAGCAGCCTGGTGTGGGTGTACGCTTATGATACTTTCAGCTAACCTGAGAGATTTATTTAGCCTCAACACCATTACAAGGAGGTTCCTTACACACCAGGAGTTGCAAAAATGCTGCATGCACGATCTCCCATAATACTATCAACAAAATACAACCAATACAAAACCCATAAATGTAATAAACACTGAGCGATCCAAAAATCTCGCGATGCGTATAATACTCAATGCCTCAGATGAATAGTTTATAACAAACGAAACGAACAAGACAAGAACCCGACCCTAGCCTGAACCCAACAACCTTCGCCTCCTCTGTATCACAAGGACTAGTATACTCCTCATCTACTGAGCCATGATGGCGTACCTCAGGAACAGGGACGTCGGGGAGGGACAACCGGGGGACAGTCATAACCTGTGGATTCGCCGAGCAGCTGCTGATCCACATCTACATCCAAGGTGTGTCCGGCTGCCTCTGCATCCCGCAGAGTTGTCACTGCTGGGCGAGGTATTCATGGCGTCATAAGCCCAAAGTACTCTGGCATGGGGAGGTGATGATTCTCTGTGGTCAGTGGTGGTTGGTTAGTCTCCAGGGTTGTGGCTGTGGGGCAGGCGCCAGAGGTTGGGGCGGTGTGGTATGCTCCCGCATCTCCTGGCCTTGTTCACGTAGCACGATTCGCTGATCGTCTACACTGGTATCTACATCGTCAGCCGATATATTTACCATCTCTCCCTGGGTGATCGTCCGATGTTCTTTGCCGTCATCCATATCCTTATCCTCCTCCTCATTCTTTTGCTCTTGCTCCTCATCTTCTTCCTCTTTATCTTCCTCCTGGTCATTGTCCATCTCTTCATCGTCACCGTCCCTTTCCATATCCGCGTCGCCATCTCAATCGATTCCATACAGTCCGCCCACATCATCCTCCCTGTGGATATCCATATGAGAATCATGTTCTGACCCTTATTCACCATCCAACTCCTCAGTAGAGTCAATATCATCATCTGAGGAGATTGACACGGCAGGTGATGCTTCTGGCTCTAAATATCGCCACTCAAGTTAGCCCTCTGTTGCCCAGCCTGCCTGATACATTGTCTTCTGCAACTGGAAAGCAACGACACGAGAGATATCATCTACCCTTGGCATTTGTTCAACAATCCCATTCCCTGTACTATTCCCCATTCCCTTCCACTTCCATCACTCTGTTGCCTTCCCCTTCCCTTTCCCTCTCCCCTTCCCACCCTCAGTTGCCTTGCCATTCCTGTTCCCATCCATTGTGCCCTTCCCTTTCCCGGTCACGTTGTCACCACCCTGCATGGCTTCCTCACCCTTGCCATCATCATTGTCATTGCCATCGCCAGGACCACTTGTTCCACCGCTCGGCGAGCTACGATATGTCAAGTTCACATTATCACCATAGTTGTCGATTATCTCATCCCAATTTGGTGGTTGAACATCCAGGAAGTCGCCTGGCTTGTACTGCCGGCAAATTGATGGCTCAATCTTTGCCGTGAGATCATCCCTACAGTACGAAGAGAATTCCTCCCCAGTGTGTTCAACATTCCCCCAGCTGGTTGTCTGCTAATCAGAGCGATCAACTTGAACCCAAAAGGCATGGGGGTTGTGCCACCTCTAACTGATCTTTTGGTACCAGGTTTTGTCAAACATGTGCCCCATACATCAGCGGAAGGCTGCCCACCACTCCCGCGAAGGCGAACAACTGCTACTGCAGTGCGGCCGCATCAGCTGGAATTGTGAAAAGTGGTGAGTCACGACTGGATCAAGCCAGGTTGCATCATAAAAGCAGTCACATACACTCTTGTCCTTGGGGTAGCGAACATCGGATATCCGTATAAGTCAACAGTAGTGTGTCGAGATGGGTGCCTGTAGATGGTCCCAATCAGACCACAAGCTTTGATTCATCACTGATGCTGGCATGTTTGCACGGGCAGTTGGCTTTCCCTTTCCTCTGCAGCTTCCCTTTGGTGCCGTCACTGTGAGTTGAAACTGAATCCACATCTGAGGCGTTACCATTATGACACAGTTACATGTAGCAGAAGGAAGCCCAGAGGGAAGGTACAAAGTTGTGCAGGTCATCGGCTGGGTTTTGGAACAAGAGGTGTTGTTCAATGCAAGTCATGTGATGTCGAGATAGATCAAGATGCTGGCAGTGTGTGTGATACGTGAGGCAAAGACAATGCAGGTGAAGGCGGGAAGAAGTGATATATGTACCCGAGTTCCTGCAAATTCTTCGTTGAACTTTCGAGACATGATAATTGTGAATCATATCCTGCATTTCGTTGATTGAAGAACACAAAACAGCTAAATGTCCATCTTCCACAACTGCCATGCACCTCATCAATGTAATGCCTCAAGAAAAGATTTAGTACTCCCGGTGAGGAAGTTTTGTGACCCCGGGAGTTGCTTCTGCATCACACAGCACTTTTACCGCTCAGACCTTGTGCATCTGGGAGGCAACTGAGTTGTTCCCAGGTTGTCCCAACTGTGCAACTATCCCACACACCTACCAACACGCCTAGTGGTTGAAAAGGCACACCCAACCGATGTCAAAGGATAGAGAATGAATCGTTGTTCACTTTGTGATGCTTTCAGCACTACCCAAGGGGGATTTCCACCGTGAAGCTGAGGATATACACAATCAATCTTTCGAAGCATTGTGCCAAGAGCATATTCAATACTCGGAAAATTCCGCCAAGAAGGCATAAACACCCGTCAAGCAGTGTCAATGGACCTTCCGATGTTGCTGTAACAGTGAATATGAATGCTGAGTTTGATCTGATTTCAATCTGATGGCAGTTAACCCCATAATTGAATGGTTTTCAAAGGATCTTGTCCCCAAGTATTGTCACATTTTAGAGTCTAGCACAGTCTACACCGCGCCGCCTGTTTGTGTTGAATCCATCCCTGGTCACTTAAATCAGAGTCTACCTCGCCTGCCATTGCGTATCCATGCAGAAGAAATGATTCCTACATTTCTACAGTTGAACATCTATATCAGACCATTGCTTCCCAAAGCGCTCACCCAGACACAACTCCAGTCGTACAAAATGTTTGAAGTCTTGGTAATGATCAGAAACAATCAAATGGTGGGCCATTGGTGAATTCTCAACTTCTCCATGCTATGAGATGCATTTTGGTACCCGATAGCAGCAGGGATTCCTGTCAACGTGGGAGTTCCATAGCCCCTACAATCCAACGTCAGGACTCCACAACCTCATCCTTGCTGATCGAATCTCGCATGACAGCTATCACTCAACCCGTGATTCCAACCCAACCGCTATACAACGATGGTTGATACATCCTCAAACCGTCACGCCTGGTACAGACAGTTGTAGCACACCAGCACCTGGAGGAACCTCACATACAGACTGAACAAATCGTGTTGTATCCAGCCCCGCATCTGGCATTGCAACCACTCCTACTCCTCTCAGCGCTCTTGAAAACTGGCCTACCCCCATCCATAATCCAGAGACCCGCGGGATCATTTCAAATCCACTATGAAATCGAGCTACAGAAAGGAATCAGAGATGGAGGCAGTGGGAATTGCAATTGCAGGTGCTGTCTGCACTTCCATCAGTGGTCTCCAGCAGTTGCAGCATCCATCGATTTGGTCACTGATATATGACATGTCTTGTATTTGCAATGGGCCGACTCCAGAAGCTCTACATGTGGAACAGAAGGCCATGTATGAGCACATGCGACTTGGCGATGGTAAGTTATGCAGCACGACACGCTGCAAAAGCATCAGCTGAAGCCCCACACTGGCAGATAATAGAGAAGTACTGGAATACCGCTATGCAGCAAAACTACATTTGGTCCATAGCATGTGAAGCAACCACAAAGGAGATATTGAAAGAGGTATGCTGAAGCAACGGCCCACCTTGGATATTACACGCTCAAACCAGTACCAGATTCGAGCACAAGCTGATAAGATCAAATCCCATTGTACTCAATCAGCAAGAAACACTATACCATAGCTTTATGATCTCCACCGCTTTCAATCTGACACAGAGCATTTGGAATTCATTGATTCCTGTCTGGCACACAATAAGTATCTTGTTCCTGGAGCAGAGCGTGTGGGAGGTGGTGTACACTGTCCAAATCCAATGGGGAGATTATCGAGAGCTGCTCACGAATGGCCAACGTCTATTTTACTTCCTGGCAGACACTATCTTGGTGTAAATCTACATCATATTTTATGACCCAGCGAATCACCATGGTAAGTATGCTCATGGATTTATCAATTCTATGGTTGACGACATGGACAGTCATATACCCTTGCCACTGATCATGTTGACCTGCACGGCATTGCTTGATGCTCTCCTGGAATGGTAAAACCACAAAGGTGTTCATTCGAAAGCTTCCAGGTCAAAGCTGAAGGCGGACAGACCAGATCACATGAACTACTTCAACTACAAGAATGACGGTGGTAAGAACACATCCTGCTGCGCTGCAACAAGATGCAATTTGTTAACCTCGCCTGGTGTTGGAGACAGGTATACATTCTTGATGAATATGTGGAACACACTACTGGAGATCTACCAACAGAGGGTGTATAAAAACACTCCTGCTACAGTGAACTGTCAGATCCAATCGGCAGAGAACCCAACGCCTGCCGTGGTCATCAGCAAGGAAGTCGCAGGTGTTGAGAATAGTATTCCTCTTGACTATTTGACCTTAGAAGCGGCGCTTGCGGATCCTGAGATCGGAAGCACTGACCCAAACATGCCAATAGACATCAAATGCACGAATTACAAACTGCATTTTGGGATGCCAGGGGGCAGTGGGGATTATGAAGATGAAGGTGATGAACACAACGAGGGACATACTCTCCCCACGGCCAGGCAGTGACGGCCTGCCGCGACTGTGCTCAGGTGGTTTGACCTGGGAAGCAGTGAAGTTGACAGGCATGAGGGCGATGATGGCGACAATGCCAGTGAGGATGAGGAGGAAGCAGGATCGCAAGCCGATGATGGATCAACCCAGAATGTGGATGACTGAGGGCATAGTTCTAGAGAGTATGAAGATTGGACAGTATATTTCAGACCTGTAAAATACAATAGTCGCAAAGCAAATGCACTGGCAAGCGATGTATCCGAAGCGAAGACTGTATTGTAATATGTGATAACATCTGAAACCTAATCAGATATGGGGAGAGTGCGGCATCCAATATACAGCGTTAGGGGAGAGGTAAAATGTGGCACTCAGTCGGAGAAACACATAAACATCACCAGGCATTGTGTGAACAGCTACATCATAACTGGAAGCCATGAGAAGAGTGTAACCCAGGTGTCGTTCTGATGGTTCGTATACGTCACCAGATCTTGGGCGCAAAGTCAAGGAGGTAAGTATCCAACGTGACCAGTTGCCAGGGTAATGGGAGGCGTGTAATTCTCCGTCTGAGGTTACAAAGTTCCGTTATCGTCATCAGGGCCGTCCGGAACACCCGACTGTTTTCGACTGAAACTAGGGTTGTTGCTGATCTTTACTATCCAGTTCTTTGTGCACCATTTTGATGACGTACTATTAACCATTTATAAAATGTTGACCATGTGCAGCAGGTCTAACCTGAGAGTTTTGCAGTTGGATGCATTGATTTACGCTGCATGACATTTGTCATTCCTCCTGGATGAGGTTGCGTGTTGACCGCTACTTCTATGACTCGTATGCCATCAGTGATTCAAATTTTGTTAGTAATGTTCGTCTCTAATTGAGGTTTTGCTTTCTCACTGAACCCTAACAGGCAGGTCAATATCAGGTTTGCCTGGCGTCTCTCATGTTCATTTGGAATCAAGAACATTCTGATGGCCTGTATGACCGTTGCACACACACTGACGAAATATCATGACCAACAATTTGGTCACTCAAATCGTGGAAAGGTTGACACATAGTGAAATAGGTTCATAAAGTGCGTTTGAAAGAGATATGTTGTCAAAAGTAACTATTTGGCTACCTATTCCTCCGGCAACACAGGAGATGTCACCATGTCTTCGCCCGAACCCGATTTCTGTATGGTGATCAGTCAGGGAGGCAATTTGCAGGGTTAACAGCTTCTGGGTTCGACCTGCTTCAATGGCTTAATCGGAAACTTATCTGGTGCCACGTCTGGTGGGACAGATACTACACGTTTCTGTGACTTTGGTTTATAGGAGCACAGAGTCATTATACTACTTCCTGGTCGGGAAGTCCTGTGTGACATCTGCAATCGGCTGGGGATCATATCAAGGGTCTGCATAAGCTCTCCAAATGTTGTTTGTGGTGGTGTGGCTGCAGTCGAGTCTGTTTAGGGCCTGCAACCTGCCGGAACCCGCAATTTGGCCGTCCCATACTTTATGTATCTCTCATGGAGGTAGTCAGCCATGTCCCTCTATCCCGGTTGCATCAGTTCCGCAAGTCTCACCTCCGTCTGCCGAAACCTCCCCATGCGGTGGTGGACTATTTTGGACAGTATGCCCATCGCCCAGCCGGGTTCATTATCTTCGAACAGATTGCCCAGCTCTATACCTTCATCATCATCCTCATCTTCCCCTTCCTCCTCATTGTCGGAACTCGCAAGATTGTTCAGACCATCTCTAATAGCATTCAACATCTCCTGATATGTTTTTTCCGGCTTTTTGTTTGTTGATCCCGCCTTTTCAGCATTCTTTATATCTTCCTGCTCTTGCCGAATGGCTGTCTCTGCATCTTGAACTCGCATTCTTGCCAAAGTGGTCTCTCTATCGACATAATCCTTGATCCACTTCGCTTTCTCTTCGTTACTTGAAAACTGCATATCTTGCCTTTTCTCTACTGAAAGCTTCTTTTTAGATGGTCAGATGCGCAGTGCAACAAAAGATCGGACGCTTTCTGCCTGCAAGGCACTCTTGCCTTCGTTTGCGTGATGATGTCATCTTGTGGAACACTTTGTTGATTTGCCGTATTTGCCCTCCGGAAGTGACCCAAGGTTCTCATTCGCAGCATTGACCATTGTATCTTGTGTTGACTTTGTTGTTGGGTGAGATGTTGGATGTTGTAAGATGTGGACCACATGGAGGCAAGCTGCGTCTTTTATGCCAAGGTTGGTACATTTGATCAACTTGAACAAAGCAAAATCTGCGTATTTACCATCACTTCACAATGAATGGTAATACTAACCATATTACATGACTTGATGGTTAGCATGTGTTCAATGTATGATCCTGGGGAGGTCTAGAGACAAACATCACCAGATGACCTTTCCGTGGAAGAATATCCTGCTTTTATCTATCCACGATGAGATTTCAGCTGACATTCCCCAGAATGTATCCCTAAAATCAAGGAAGCAACACTGGACCGAGTTACTGCATATCGCGGGAGCATTGGAATCCCCCGCAACCCGCAGCCCTACACAGTAGGATTCGTCATGAGTAGAACATGCAAGGTGGCTGTCACACATTCCATTTTGACTTGAAGCTAACTATATATTCCTCAGGACTTCCCACTTCTTTCTGTTATCATCTTCTTCCCCTTTTGCATACCAGTGAGTCATGGCTCCACAAAGATCTCAGCCAGGTGTGAGAGGATACAAATCGAGCCGAACGACAGGCACGTCATCCATTGCACCACCCACTGAGCCATAGGAGCAACGCAGACCCCAGTTGGTCCACCGCAACGCTGCAAATGCAGCCACTGCAAGTATGACCTGGATGCACATTTGAACGTGGTACGATAGACGGTAAGCAGCAAGAATATGAAGCAGCACGTAATCAGATATACGTTGATCTGTGCAGAGGTAGATGGCCGTCGACTAATGATATAATGTACAGCTGGTGTATGTAATGAGCTCTGTGACCAGTTCACCGCTGCCCGTAATGGGAAATCACCATGGTCGACCAAGGCATTAGTTCGCAATGTCCGCGAAATGAAACATCATGACTCAGTCAGCTCTTGCATTTTCGTGGATGATTTTCATGATAAACTTCCCCGAGAGCTGATGAAACAGGCATTGTAGACCCTAGAGGAGGTGACGGAGTCATATGTGGTTGAGGTAATCGCGGAATCTCGATTTTAGATGTAGCAATTAATTTCTTGTAGGTTTTCAACATGTCAGCTACAATGGCTAGGCAAGAAGGTCAGGAACAACTAGAACAGTCCGACATGCGCCTTGCCTGGAATATGGCCAAAATGGCCACAGGAGGGTTTTTGTGCGCCGTAATCGAGGAAACCCAATGCCTGATCGATGAACCTCTCGCTGAAGTCAGAGAAGACAAGACGTGAGGAGTTGAGTTCTCTGGGAATGCCCAGCTTAAGGCCGCTATGGAAAGACACCCAGCAATGGTTCATGAAAATCAAATGGATGGCAGCCTTCCTCGCGAAGACAGCACAGCAGAGAATCCGCAGGCACGCTGGATGCGGAAATGAATGGGTGCACATCCATCACATCCGGCGCCTCATCCGCCCGGAATGCCACTTGCACCCCCTGCTGAAATTGGGAGAGCTCCAAATTCTGAAATCAATACCGTGCCACCCGGATATGTGTATATACATACTCCTTTTCCCAACGCTCAATTGTACAATGTTGATGCATATGCCAATGATTGCAAGCGCAATACACATTTTATTCCAGATTTGCTGACTGATGAAGGAATATCCACTGGTTGGTACACAATCTGCTGCGTGGCAATGCAGCTGACATCCATTTTGCAGATGACAGCAGCCTGTTGAGCGAACCTGACAGTGAAGACAAGCATTGATAGAAAGGAACAGGATTGTTGAGTATTATTATTGTCTACGATTAGCAGACACTTTAAACTATATTTTAAAGGATATATTTATATGCATTATTAAAGAACAATGTAGTGATAAAGGAGAAAGTACATGAAGACGATAGAACGGCTGCCAAAACACCATTACTGGTATTCTATGCCAAATTCAGTTCTTACATATTGTAGTTACGCCCGTAGCACAATGAGCGTCAACCGAGCGTCAATGAAGTTTGGTCCTGCAGGTCAGGAAATTGGAATGTGCCTTCATCTTTGTTATGCATAATCATTGGATTGGCTGCCTTTATAGGTGAAAACGTACGCTACATGCTGTCGGCCCCATTACGAAAATGAGCATCAACAGATCATACACAGAGCATCAACAATCTTTGGTCTGGCATCTTAGGTAATCTAAGTGGCACTGGATCACAGACATCTATAAACCAGGAGTTGGCAGCCTGTATAGGCACATAAGCAAGAGATGTTCCCATGACAGCCTCCCAGACAATCACAAGTTAATCAATTCTCCAAGCTGAAACTCAGTGTTCAGGAGTGTTTTAGCATATAAAACTGGTCAAAACTTCTTATACAGACTGTAACGGCGACATCGTGCTTTGATTGACCTAAATGCAAGCCCAAACATCGTTGACAGTCTGTTGATGCTTAATTTCAAGACCAGGCAGAAAGCGGGTGGCTTTCTCTTTTGCCTGTCATGGTGGCCAATACTGTGATTATGTATAACAATGCCCAAATCAATCTTTATTTACCTGACTTACAAGACCAGATATCATTGATGCTCAGTTGACGCTGATTGTTAGGAGATAGTACCAAAGATGTAGCTAGCATTTTTGCCGATTAAGGCGACCAATACTTTCCGTATGTATTAAAACAACCAAGCCTCTGATAAATTACCTGACTTACAGGACCAAAAATCGTTGATGCTCTGTTGACGCTCATTTTCAGGATGGTGCAGCAAGTGTTCCTCTCTTGTTTTTGATTTTAAAGGCGGCCAATATATCAAAAAAGGACAATGATGTACCAAAGTCAATATTTTGCGATTAGCAGTAGGATATCTGTATGCAACCATAAGTAGAAACACCCGAAAGCCAGAATCAGAGATTGGATCAAACGCATCTAGCCAATCACAGCGAAACCTGTGCATTGACGGCTACAGATCCGGGTTTTGCCAGCGCAGAAGCTGCAGGTAAGGAATCTTGACGAGGCTGGGTCCGAACCAAACCGTATTAGCGGTCCGAATCGAGCCCGCTGGCGGGTTACCCAGATCTGTTGCTAACACTAATCATGTGAGATGGATGACGTTGAATCTCGTTTGCAGTTATGATGATATTGTGCACGTGGGAAGTTCTTCAATTCACGTGATAACGACCTTGATTTCGAACAATGAAGTTTCTATGTAACACCAATATCCACGTATTGAATGAACTGGTGGCATGGCTCAACCAAGTACGAGACAGAGTTCTACTCAGAGTAGTACTCAGAGCACGATCATAAGATGCCAAAATACGCAGTAATATTGTGAAGTTATATGGCTGATTGTGATCCCAAATCAGATCCCACCTCACATTGCTACAACATTGGTATGGCACATTGTGAAGCCATATGAGATTGGTCTTTGGCAGAGCAACAATCTTTCAAGCGGGGGCAGATAGTACTGGGATTGCAACAACCTCTACCACAAACAAATGCCACACATGTAGTGCAGGAACAAAGCACTGTGAAATGCATTCCCTAATAGGGAATGCTGGCAGTGTCAAGCACACATGGAGAAGAAGCAATAATTGTACTCCTACAGCAGCGAAACAAGCACCCCGGTGAGTGATGGTGAACATGCCTACAGATGAATGAAGACGCTGTATGCGATGGGTTGTCAGTGGAACTCTGACTTACACAAGGGGGATGAGAGTACCAGAATCAAACCAACATGTTACTGCAAGCAATGACAGCGCCAGAAGTGTTGGGAGGATGCACCTTGGAGTGCATGTACAGGCCAAGAATCACAGCTGCAGATTTGTTGATGAACCTACCTTGGAAGTGATCATCAGTAGAGTCAATCAGCATATATGGAGAAGAGTCAACCAGTGCATCTGGAGATGAAACAACACGTGAACTCAGCAAATGAGGATGTGGATACCCAGACATGTGACAGCAAGTCCACCTGGAGAAGGAGTGGAAACCATACCCAGAGGAAAGCCGGCTAGCACAACCAGCAATTTGAGTTATGTGCACCAAGCACAGCACTTATGGACAGTGTACCTACCAGTGTGCCAACTTCAAGGATGATTAGTATGAATGTATCGCCACCGCAGTGCTGGTGGGAACATCAAGCCTGTGTGAGTCATGCGAAATGAGTTCAACTATGTATACCAAAGCGGTTCCAAATGAGGCTGAAAATGATCTCTGAACCTACCAAAATGTCTACCAAACTACATTGCAAGAGACAGTCACCAAACAGCATTGCCACAGACAATCACAGAATGGCATCATTAGACAGTCGAAATGACTCCCAAATGATGATTACTTGATTGCCTTGAATGGAAAGCACAGGATCCTAGTAGTGTTGGAAGCTCTACCTGCCACAGAAACCAACTGAGATGATTGCCAAATGGCTTCACGAATTGAATGCCAATTGACCATATGTGAGGCCCATATGGCTGCTTAGCCGATGCTGCAGGGGTATGAATATGCATAGTCTGAAAGACCATTTCAAGAGAAGCTTGGGATATAGATACAAGGTCATATATAATTGACCAACACTGATGGCTATGATACCAGGAGCAGAAGCCACCAAAGCATCATCAATGATCTCTGATGTGCTGGACTGTCAAAGCTGTTCATGAGCAATTGGTAGATCTCATATGGTAGCATACTTGAATCTTTATGCTGAGTATGGCCTGTTACATGAATGCGTACAAGTTAGTTATCCCACTGTAATGGTGATAATAATGGTGAGCAGTAAGGGGAAGCCACCATTGATGCTGCCTAGTTGACACAAGGCTGATACAATGATTGAGGATGTCACCAAGATTACTTTTTCTAATTCCAACAATGACCAACACTTGGTATGAGTTTCAAGTGTGAGATTGGTTGGTTGCATACCGGACATGCCAGAAGTGGAGATATGGAGTATGGTGTCACTTGGGATATTTCTCCATTCTCGTCTCTTTACTTCTATTCTTCTTGACATTTTGACCAAGTAGAAAGGGTGTCGGCCTGGGTTTTTACCACCTGTGGAGAAACGTCACATGGAGGGGTAGTTTTCCATCTGTGCTGGTTCCACCAGAAGGATGCCCTGAGTGGTAATGGTAGATTGTGGGGTGTATGGGTTTATGCAGTCACGTACATTGAATGGTTGTTTGATTGCTTCTCTTCCTAGACTTGTGCAGGTTCATACGCCCCAGTGGGTCTACACCTAGAGAGGGGAACCATATGATGGCACAGCTGGATGTAACATGTCCAGGGCCGGATAACATGAACTTTTTGTTGTCTGCTTGCCATGAACCTTGAATTCCCTGTGACAATCTTATCCTAACTGACTTAAATACTACTCTACAGTATTGACATCCACTATTGAAACTGTATATACTAGTATACCATCATGCGAGGCTATAAACGCGCAGATGCCATTACTGCATAGTTCCAGGCTCAAAGTCGACAGGAATTAGCTCTGGGACATGCTTCATTGTTTCAATGGCTCCGAAATTTGCATATTCTCATAGTTTTATGTTGTAGCATTTTCATCAGAACATTACACACTTGAGGATGTTTTCATATTCTGATGCACAACTTTTGGAACATTGAGGTTCAGTGGAGAAGTTGTCTTGGAATATCTGAAAGCTTATGGTTTCGCATTCAGCCCAGCTGGGATCATCCGAGAGCACCTATCAGGATCGGTGTAGCCGTTCAACGTTACTGAGTTGTTCTGTTATATCTTCAACACCATTTTACAATTGGCTGATGTGATGACTACTGCAGACATGTTGTATATAGATTACACATTTAATAACAGACTGGGAGAAATTTGTGAATGTATTCAAGGTGAAGTTGGAGTTCAACAATCACAGTGCTTAGGCAATTTAAGACTGTATTCAAGTTGGTTGAACTGCAGTTAAAAATCACACATGAAAATGGCCATGAGTTGGAGGTTGACTAATTGTGAAAGCACGTGCCAAAGGAAAATATACAGGCAATAGGATGATGAGCCAAGAGATAAGAAGAGTGATAAGGATCGCAAAAACAGAAATTGTGAACCAACAAGTGTTTATGGCCATAACAAAGGGCACTAAAGTTGTAAACATCTCTGGACATAATGTACATTGCTTGTTATGAATGAAAACACCAAAACTGTCGCCAAGGCCAAGAATGATACCGCTACTGCTGTGAAGATGTAAGCAGAGATAATTACTGTCATCAAAAACTCGTCAATAACGGACAGTGATGGACAAATTACTCCTTTACAACCAAGTTAGCATCTGGATTATGACCATACTATTGAACTTTGTAGTGATCATAGGAAGTTGGCTCAGTATGTGCAATGTATGAAGAAGATTCAGCAGCAGATTTGCAATCTTACATGCAGGATAGTGGGCAAGGCGATTGGACAGAGATAACTGCGACTGAAGTGGAATCTGCCTGCAATTCACAACTGTTGGGATGCTGTGAGGAATATTCTGCATGTACAATGAGAGTACAATTTACTCTCCCAATAAAGGCTTCTGGACTGGGTATAACAAATTATCCCCATCAATAGCTACAGAATCATTATATCTGACATTGGTGGTAAGGGAAGTCTGTCTGCCATTACTCTCTATGTTCAAGGCCAATTACACTTCTATGGGAATATTACAGGAAAGGTTTACCAGTTGACAGATATTGCATGTGGTGGAATAGATAATCCCCAGTATTGAATGTGATGATGAATATGTATATCTATTATAACATCTTTGAGCCACAGCAGTTGATGAAACAACGGCAATAATTCGTATCATTTACAATAACTCCCACAGGTAACTAACTCCACCGATTCACTGACCATTTTTCAACTGGTGGCAGTTTCATAGTTGGTAGTACTGCAGGTTGTATGAAATGTAAAGTGGGTACTGATGAAGAGAATATCAATAAGAGTGAAAAGAAGGAAGAGGACTAAACATGAGTAGTAATGTATGAATTTGAAAAGAGTGTATTAAATAGTAAAATGCAGGCCCCAATTCAAATCTGGTGAGTGCAACTGAAGCACTTGTAGACACCTACCAGAAGAGCAACTAGAATAAGCATTGCCCATAGTTGAGCGGTTAACAGGAGACCAAAAGTACAGGTGCTGACTGAACTGTACTGGTTATAGCCCTTGAGAATTTGTGGGACATGGATTCAGTTCTATTCTTTGGAAAGACAGTTGTTTGAGAGAAAGTAGAGATATTGTTCGCACTTGACAGTAGCTTTAGATACAATACTAGATATTTTGTTTGTTTTCAATTTTGTAATTTGTATTGTTCAAAATATGTGGTTGTGATGCTGCCCTAGAGGAGTAAGAGGCCTACTGTAGGTTCATTCATCACATGGCATTGGATTAGAGTTTACTGGTGGAGTGTTATTCAGTTAATATTTTGTGTACAGATTCAAATGATTATTAGACAAGTCCATGTATACTTCCATCTGTGCCTGGAGTTGTCAGACAGTGCAGCCAGTACTGTCTCCAAGGATAACGTAAAAATCACTCTATTGCTGCTTGCTTAGTATAGTCTGTGCATACTGGTGTGCTGTCTTCATTAGCAAAATGTAAAATGGTATTATCGTCATGATTGAACAATTCAGTTCGTCAGAATTGCTATATTGATTCTTTTAAAGATCATCAGATACTCCCAGTCAGGCTCAATGCAGCATGAAGTCGATCCTGATACTCCAAAATGACTGTTCGATATACCTCAATCCTTGAGAAGTAGTGGAACATAATTGCAGACATTTTCCATAGAGTGTAAAGTTTTCAGAATATTACAATGTCAAGCCACTAGATCAGTAAAAATCAAAAGCTACTATGACTATAAACCATGTCTGCAAGCCAATTGGTGTAGGCCTCAAATCTTGAACATTACATTGTGTAAGTGATAATGATTATTCTGCACACTATCTAACTAGTGCAAACCATGATTTAAGTATCCAAATCAGTTTACTGTTCTGCATGTATCTAAATTCACATTATGGTGCCCAAGCCATATACTATCAATGCCATCCAATTCTGCATCCTCTTACATCAAATTTGCTGATCGAACTATAGTATTTATGGCTACACAGTACATTGTATTAGTCTGCTAGACAAACCAGATGACCCTAGTAATACAAACCACCCAACTACTTGTACGGTTTTACTATATTGATATTACCACCTTAAATGCTTGCGCTTAAGGATACAATACCCAGTAATAAGTCTGTTTCAATTTCTTTGAATTGAGTGATTCAATTTTTCTGACTTCAGGGTCAAACTGATATTAAAGTATGTGATTTTGGAGATGTCTAGCTGAAGTATAATTCCAGAATAATGGAATTTTGAAAAGTATTTTTGAGGTAATAATCTTTACTTTTCATTTACCAAACCCAAACATTTTGTACTTCAGATATGTTCCCATGGTTTGAATTTGTATATTCGACAGTGCTGTTAAGCTCTAGATACTTGACCAAAGTAGAGTTGTAAATTGGTTGAAAGTAATATCACATCCCAGTTTGGAGTATAATGAACATACCATCAAAAGGTGCCTTCTGATCATAACTGAACATTATTCTAGTACCTTGAAGCCCTCAGTGATTTCCAATTTGTATGCAAAATAGCCATTTAATGTTTGAAATCTGGAAAGCTACTAATACCTCTGTGGAGTGAGGTTAATCTGTTATTTCTACCCAGTCTATTGATTTGTATATCACTGAAATAATGCAGTTGTGAGAATACAGGTCAGATAAAAGGCATCTCCAGATAGTTGTAGAGATACAAATATGGGCTATATATGTATTCTGGCTATTATTGTTACCAGATAGTGCATTGAGAACAATTGCAGAGCTGGTATTGTACCAGTGTTGAAGAACAAGATATGACAGTGTCTTTCCAATAATGTCAAGATGAGTATCCCCTTTAATAACACCTGTTTATCTGTTCAATGTCACATAGTTTGTTGTCAGATTAATATACTTTTTTTTTATTGTTGATATGTAACCACTGAGAAATATCAGTGGGAAAATTGTTGGTAACAAGCAGGAACTCCAAAATTATATCTACGATTATGATTATTTCATTATGAACATGCTGAGGAAGAATATAATAGATCCAAACAAATATTTGCAATTAAAATTCAACTAATAGTTATCAGTTTCAAGGTTTTTTACTACATGGCAGTGTATAGCAATATGAAACACAAAGTGTTTAAAGTCTTAGTATATCAATCATTCTGTACTCTATACCTGCAACCTGCAAATATTAGTATATATATATAAATATTAGATACTATGAAACAATTATTGTTACTGATACAAGTACTAAATTTCTAATTTAAATAGATTAACAAGTCTTTATTCTTTCTAACTATTACTGTACAAAAAGAGATGGTACTGGAAATGGCACAGCAGTAATAATAGAGATAATGATTAAATTCGCATTATATATAAATATGAACTATGACTCACAGTGGTAATAAGAGATCCAACAATTGAAATAGAATTTACTGTGATGATAGTGGCGTTTTTGTTAAATATAGATATGGCGGTAGAGAGTTAATGTTGAGTAGATTGAGATTGTCATGGTGATGGTAATAGAGATACATTCATAGAGATAATTCAACTGCAAGATATTTATTACAGTTTCCAATTATTTTTCCAACTATTCAGTGGATATTAATATGTATATTACAGTCAGAGTTTGTAGTCGGATAGTACACTGACCTGTTTGCTTCTCCATGAATTTAACATAAGTTTCAATGACAGAAAGCAAGTATGAATAAGGTTACCAAACAGATGGCATTTCAAGCAAACCTAGAATCTAATTCCCAAGTACAATAAAATATTCAGGTCACTATGAAAATAAATCACAGACGCACAACATTAGAATCGTATATTTTTGACTTCCGAGGCCACTGGCAGGATATCAGATTTATAAGATTCCAATTCTACAATTGCCAAATCTCATAGTTGTATAGACATATGCAGTGGCCTTCAGGTGCACTAGGGAGAACTGGCACAACATCTACAATCACATCCAATAACTTTGGAATCCAGATAACAAGCTTGGAACCATCTCTTATTGAAAGCAGTAAACTTGGGTGCTTATCAAATCACTGTAAAGCTATTAGGGAAAAATAATATATTCTTAGGAAATGCTGCTGGTCCATCTGGAAATCAAAGATTCTTTTAATCTTCAAAGAATTTTGAAATACATATATTCAGGTTGCATTCCTATCTATGGATTGATATATCTATGTATGTATCTATATATTTGACAACATTCTATCCAGACTTGCTACAAGTAGAATTTGAGTGCAATTGGATGGGGATGGGAGATGGCAATGATTAAGATGTCAAGATGCAATTGGAGGTTGTTATTGTGAGAGTTTGGAGATGCCCTCAGTCGCTTGAAAGGTTAAACTCAGGATTACACTTTGAGAGTGTTATTGTGAGAACTTGGAGGTGTACTCAGAGACTATATTTGTGTGAATTTACAGATACAGTTGAAAGTCACAATTATTTGAACTTGGTTACCATAATCAAGCAAGTTCAGAGGTGCTCATTGCAGATGTAATCCAGTCAACTCTGCATTGGATTCCCATGTAATGTCCCAGTGAGCTTGGAAATGCGCTTTGAGAATACAATTGTTAGTAGCAAGAGCCATACTATGAAAACGTGTTTATACAAGTATGGTGATGCACCTCAATCCCACATTGGAGTGTATTTGGAGATACACTTGGAAGTGGTGATGATGTGAACTTAGAAATACATGTGGAAGCTGAGATGATGCGAAATAGGAGAACCACTGGCAGGCTGTGATACTGAAAGTATGAAGATGTATTTGGAGTACTTCATTGAGAAATTATGTAAATTTGGAGATATACTTCTAGCCTACAATTAGGCATACTCTAAGGTATGCCTAATTGGAGTAGATTGGGAGGTCATCAATTAGTAGGGAGCCATGACTCTGGCTAAGACTCAAATCTTTGGTTAACTCGCAATTGCAAAAATGTAACAACTATTGACATGGCTTTTAATATTTAGTACTATACACTCAAATCAGTCAATTGGTTGGAACTTGGAAGGTACTTAACAAGTGAATCATACATTCAGGGGTGAACATATATTCTTGAAATTACAGAGACCCTGACTGAGACTGTGAAACAATCCATCTCAAGTGGATACTGTATCAAGTGTCAACACAGCAGAATTGCAAATGGAGATGGGGAGGGAAAATATAATATTCCATTCTGAGGTTGTTTTTGTTGTTTATTCATGTTGTATTCACTTCAATGAGAGTATGACAAGAAAAACTGATTCCCCTCTGCTTCTGGGCGAGCTGGCTAGATAGCAGAGATCCCCACCCACTACCCTAAAATGAAAAATTCACCTCCTGTCATCTACCCCGAGTACCCCAGGGAACAATATTCTAGTTCTCCACCAGAAATGTAACTGTTCAGATCCAGTGTCGCACTAGCCAAGCACAGGGTGCCATACGATGTGATTGCAGATCAATAGCCCAACTGTGCTCTGTATGCAGCACAGTGTTGTATGATATTTCCACCAGTTTTCACTCTTTAAGTGTGTTGATCCGTGCATGGAAACAGCTCATACTGGTGCACATGTGCCTGTATAGCAGGACCTTCTAGCCTCTCTGAGTGACATGGGTCGGAGTGTGCTTCCCTTAGACATTCCCTTCATTGAACTGCTGCTCTTTCAGACCCGAGTTATCAAGTACTACATGTGGTTAATCATTGTAACTGGCATAAAACAACTGAAAAGACAGCGAATGGCCTCAGGAGGGGAACTACCGGCCAGTGTCAATGCTGATTGGTATTGAGGCATGTAAAGATAAGGTACACTGCCCAGAGGTGAGCAGACATGCACAGGTATGCAATAATGAAGCCAAAGTAAAACTGCAACCTGCCCAAAAAGGGGAAGTCTTGGTAAAACTAGGCGGTGAGGTGTGTTGTCAAAAGTGTGTGTTCCATTCTGAGGAAATGGTAGAGAATTATATATGTAAAAGAGAGATGGGGAATGCAGGAAGAGAGGATATTGAGGAATATAAGGGAATGTGGAAAATAACGGATAAGACCTACCCAATGAGATTTACAATTGCTTATATTAGTACTGGATTGGTGATATCAAGGGTTATATCTATCTGATATCACATACTTAACTAACTGTAGGCAATGGAATTATCTGAATTTCCAGATTTTCATTATGATTTCCCCACTCTCCTTTATCTCCATCTCCCATCTCTGTCTGTCTCAACTACAACTGTACATTTAATGGAAAAGATCAAAGTCAATCATTCCTTACTATATCCCCATGGCACGATTATCAGTTTACACCATTTACACCATTTAACCCCGCTCAACTATCTCCCCCTGTATGTTAGTCTCGCATGTCTCAACATCCATATCTCCTCTATCATCTCATATCTGCCATCTCTCATCTGTAATCTTTCATATCTTCTGATTCAACTCTTTGTACGTTTTGAAAGACTTAGTTATCATCATTTCAACCATTATGTAATATCCAACGAACTCACTATATGCTTCTACTCTATCTCCCTCCCAATCAGCTACCTTCTAATCAATTATTTTCAAGTGCACCTCCACTTTTGGTTGATTACAGAGTACTAGTGGATCTGTTCAAATACCAAATTCATCTCTCTAATTGTGATTCAAGCTGAGTTGATTATGGGCTTCTGGTATATCACTATACTTGCAAGATTGTGTAATCCATGCGAATATTCATCTTTGATTCATCAAGGTGTCAAAGTACATATTCAATTTCAAACGATCATTCCATCCAAGTTCATATAGTTATTAATTCAAAGAATACATTCTGAACTGATATCATTATTATTTCCCTGTTTTTATGATCACACCCGTCTAGTTTACATCAATTCTAGCTCTATTACCCCCTCCAAGCGCTTTGCTAAGTTCACTTGATTATGGCCTCCAAGTTCATATCACTGTGGCATTGAAGTTTATGTTCATAATTGCTTAATTATTGCCTCCAAGGGTATTTCTCTCCTTACTTTCATATGGCATCCAAGTTTTTACAGCCACAGCTTTCATATCTATATCTAATCTCCACCAAAAAATATTTCCACATACTCATGCAACTCTGCTTGAGTACAATCGGACGCCAGATTGATCAGATGTACATTCATAGATAGACCTAGATAATGAATCCCTCCCATATTGTAATGTAGCATAATTTCTTGTGATTGTAAACTACCATTGCTCTACACAGCTGAATATGGTAGATAAAATGGCTTGTATTTATGAGACCTTGGACTATAACAGCCACTGCTGTGAAAGTACAGCACAAAGTTCAAGATGTTCTGCTGCCCAGTATAGAAATCTCAGCTTGTTTCAAATCTGGCTATTTTATCAGTCAAATTTCAAAGAATTTTGTGAAAAGCTACAGCTGCAGGTACTTCAGAAGCACCTGTGAATGCTCAGGCCACATTGCGAAACAATTTTGGTTAGTATTGACAGAGTTTGATAGTACTAGGAATTATGTAGGAGTACTGGTAAGAATAACAACAGTATCTGGGAGATTTGCATGTGGCTTCTGGAATGTTTTATATTGTGGTAATATAGAGTACAATCCCAAGGGCTACAGGCAGTTTGTTTTGCTAATACAATATTCAACATTCTCAACCAGCCACAGAACCATTTTGCATTAGCCCACAAAGTGAATACGATGAATGCATATATACAATATTGGACAGCTACCTGTGGAGTAACTACATAGGAGTAAACAGCTATTATATATCACTTTGCAGTGGAGTAGTGCATACTATAAATCACAAAGTATAGCTGAAGTAAGTTCTACAACAAAGATTTATGGAATTGCATATATTAGATTTATTACAGGGTAATGGCAATGCATTGAAAATTGTTGAGATTTGAAATTACTTATACACTTTCAGGATAATACATATTTCACACTGTAAGAAATGCAATGTCAACATGTATTGCCTACTGCCACCACCACCACCACCACCACCACCACCACCACCTGTTTTGGTTACTAAATGTTGTACTCTGGAAACAGAAGTTGTTGCAATTCCAGACTCAAAGATTGAACATCAAAGTAGCAAGGTATGATTCTACTGCAAGTGGATGTGCTATATTCATACGCAGACTATATGAAACTCACTAACCCAACAGGCACTATTCAGAGAGAGGGAGTAAGTATGGCTATACAGAGTGAGATGTTAAGATGATATCCTTCAAAGCATTGTGCTGAAGAATCTGGGCTTATGTCGTGTGAATCAATTATAAATACTTAGAATGACCTGTGTATTACAAACATGATTTTGATAAAGTATAATACACTTTGGATTTAGTGAATGGTGTGTTGGACAGAATCATACAATAAAGTAAGGTCAATATGTAGTTTCTATTGATATAGCACAGGCTATGTATAAAGCATTGTGTAGTTCTATATGCCACAATATAGCTTAACTCAACTCTGTGCCGTGTTGTCCAGTTTAACAAGCAAGTATCAAGACCACAATTTACTTAGAATTGTCATTTTGTTTGCAGTTACTAACACTTTACAAGTTGAAGTTGACTATGTGCCAATTCAGAAGAGTGTGTAGCATGCCCAATAATAATCCACTTCAGTATATATTATGGTGGGGTAATACATTCTTACTTTCACATCTGTTTTGTTTATAAATTTTCAGTGTATATATTGTATTTCACACATCATCTATGGAAAATCCTTAGTAGAAATCAGATTAGTTCTCTGGACAATACTGGCATATACTATACTATACAGTAATTGAAATTGCTTTGCTGCAAATACCTAAATTGACTTTACTCTATCAGTAGATTATGGTATAGTATTGTCTCTTTCACTAATGATTGTACCTTGTGCAGCTGAAAATTATAAATTATTTTCTTTATAGAATAAATAGGAAATTCTCATAACTAGCTGTATCAATTCTTAATAACAATTAAAATCTGAGTGGTTTGTAGGATGTTGTATTCATTAAAGATTGATTACTAAGTTGTAGATTGTAAGAGAGTATCCAAGTTTATGTAAACAGCTCAATAGCATAGAATACTATTAGCTCTCCACACAAAGACCTCTTAAAAAATATAATTGCATGTGTATATATTGAAAGTTCACATTTATTATCAAAAGCGATTCCTATATCATTACTTAATATAAATCTTGTTGGTTTCACAGCAATACTATTTTCAATCACCATAATAACTGTTTTCAGTGTATTCAATTGTTTTAAAGGTATACTGCTCTCTGGAGTCTTGTTTGCAGATTGAACCAGATAATACACCAAGGTCAGTGGCAATTAAAATTGCTTCTTCTTGGTACGATTTAATCAAGAAATGTTAAAGTGAGAGAATACTACTCTTGGCGATATTATAAGATATAAGACCCCTTCATTCTGCCAAAGATTACTACTCCCTTCAACATACTCAATTAATTATCCCATATTGTGTGTAGATTCATAACTACCTCTCTATTTGTTAACATTAAACCTGTTTTGCATTGAATTCCATCATATGCTTGAATGGCAGTGATGGAAATCTGTCAGATATTGTAAAGCTTCCAGTATATTACATGTAGCCAAATATCTTTCAACTTATTTCAACGTATTGCTCCCAAAACAAGATATCAAATACATCTGGAATTTGAACTATCGAATTCAGCGACACTATTATCCCCCGAATGGTAATTAACAACAACAAGATGGAGTTGAACATTCTTGGTTCGATTTTAATGTAGAAATCGATTATTCATCATATGTAATACGTTGCATAATCCTACTGTACTATTCTTTCATTGAGAGCATCTTCATTGCACAGTTGTTCCTTAACCTCCCTTGCACAATCCTCTATTTGCTATTTATTCTTAGTAATTTCTTTCTGTGTTTCCAAAGTCAGTTTGACAGAAGGAAATATAATCCTGTACTGTAGAACACAAATACAACAATTAGGTAATCAAATATAAGCTTTGAAACAAATAAATATTTGTTGAATACAATTAATTTTATCCTTTCAATCAGAGCTTACATTAATACAACTACTATTTTCCTGTATATTATCCTTCTGCTCCACTATGTCATCATCTCTACATCTTTCCTCTATACTTTGTTGATAATTATCTGCTGCTTGACAATCTTAGCCTGAACAAAGCTGGTAGTAATTTGAATAAACTGTTTAATTTCAAGCTGTGTACTATTCTTCTCTGTTATTATTATCATATCTACAAAAAATGCATTTACATTATAGCCTCTGTCCAACATGAAGAACTTTCACAGAAATATTATATCAAAAGTCTTGCCATATATGAATCCATTTAGCATTAGTGTTGGTGAATACAATTACCTATTCTTTTCATTCAATTCTTTCTGTTGTGTGATGTTCTACAATATTACAATCAGATGGTATATCTTTTCGAAGAACTATTTTGTTCATAATCGCAATCAGTCCCTCAAAGTACTGTATATCATTGTACAAGATTTGTTATTATTTCTATAGGAAATATTCAGGCTAATATACCACCCTGCAAATTGCAATCAAGACAGTTGTATTTGGCAACTGCTGAAGGATTATTCTCAGATTGTCATAAGGGTACTTGCCTATATCTATTGGGTACTACATATTTGTTATCTTGCCGTGCCTTCTTTCCGATCTCTCAAAACATTCCTGGGTACCTCATTTACACTCATCCATGTGTTGGTATGGCATCGATTCAATATTGTTTATATTTACCATTAGTAGGAAGTAATCGAAGAACTCCAACTAATGTACCATCCACTTATTTCTGTGTTCGGGTTTACCTTATATGTGTGTGAAAATGTTTTGTCATCAGATAATATGAGATCACTTTTACCCCAAAAATCCAGCCACTTACCATTTCTGCAATTTGTGAAAGGTATACAAGTTTGACTGCTGCCTACGTTGGTGAATCTCTTCACCCAGAATCCTGTTTGCTACTTAATAAGTACTGTGATACCATTTCTATCTTGTAAGTCTGACAAATTTTCACTCCTGTAATGATCAAGCAATTTAGATATAGACAGCACTAGCAATTGAAATATGTCTATAGCACTTCCAATATTTGATATCTACATTGATGCTACAGGAAATCAGTTTTGGTTGGTAAGTATATGGGAGATCTCATCAGTCTACTATAGACTGGGTTTTGGAGAGCAGCTGACGAAAAATTTGGCAAACTGACTGTATTATTATCCGGCAAGGATGGGAGTACAATAGGTATATCAACAAAATATCTGACTATGCTGAGGAAACTATTGTAGAGAAAAATATAGAGATTTACAATAACTGCAACAGGCGTATTTCAATTGTTAACATTATAGTCACAACAGAAAATACATGAAAGGAACTAGTACTTGAGTATGTACTCAATCAATTGTTGCATATGTAGGAGCAGTAGATGTGGAGAGTAGCTGGACCTGATAACTGAGAAAGAGTAGCTATGAGCAGATAGCAGAGTAAACAATGTGGTGGGCAGTGCAAATGGACCATCTGAATTACAGAGATATTCATGATTAATGTCTATGAATATCAAACTGACATCTGGGAGGTATTTCATACCAAGGAGGCAGCATATTACAGCCAGATTGCCTGCTATTATCAGCAATCTATTTTGCAACATTGTTTGTATCGAGCTATTATATATACTAGGGATAATCCACTGCATCATTTCAGGTAATCGTGTCATAGTATATCTACATTATTGCTGCACTGTCGATCTGCACTTAGTATAATGGGAAGAATCATTACATACATTGTATGTCACTTATCTGATGCTTCTTGTATAATCCCATCTGGTCATTGACCACTATCAGTCTTTGCAGAATAATCCTGAAGTATTTGTTAATGCCACAATGTGGTATCTCATTTGTGGGGCTGAATATTTTGCTTGATATATGTACATCCAGTCAAGTATACTCAGCAGAGGCAATTTAGCTTATTTGAAAGACTTGCTGGAGTCCACCTGGCTGGGATAATCTAGTAGACTTGAAAGGTATAATCCAGCATACTTGGAGGGTAATGACAAAGCAGACTTGGTGGGATAATTTAAAGAAAGTAGATACAGGAAACACAGAAAACTGGAAGGGTATAATGGGGTACATGTATAATGTGTGTTAGAGCAAAGCTTGAAGGGAGCATAACCAAGTGAGCTTGAAGGGATAACCAAGTGCATATACACTGAGGTAATTGAGTATACCCAGATGGGTCCAATTAAACAGGCTTAGATAATATAACCCAGTTCACTTATTGGCAAACCTGAAGATGGTGAACATGATAACTCTGGAACACAATTACCGGAGGTCCATCTTGATTGGCTGCTAGTTATACTTGGACATGGTATATCATAATCAGGTACTGATGGTATTTGGGGATAGTTTACCAAGGTTGGCTGCAGATGGTACCATCAGCAAAAAAATATTCCGTTGGGGCGGAATGGTTCCGTCAGAGTGGACGTGCTCCGTCAGAGCCGTCAGAGACACCCCGGTGGCGGATTACTCCGCGCCCGGTGTCAATACAACGCGTCGCGTTGTATATTGCCCTCCGATCACTGTTTCACTGTCTCTTCGTGTTCTGTCGGTCTCCTATTTTAAACGATCACTCTGGCGTTGTGGCCAACTGTGACAATACGTCGGAATGGGTTCATTGGGTACGCGCTTGCATCGGGATTGCAATGCGATGGGTGACACTGCGAATATCTCTCATCGCGTTCCTTCTACCTGCGCGCAAAATGCAATTCTCTTTACTAATTATACACATCATTCCAAGTCGCCAGATCTATGTGGCTATTGACAATCCATCGCTCGTTCCGTCCGTCACCTGTCTTACTAGTAGTAGCTATCTCAGGAATTACGTGTGCGCAGTCGACAATATTTCCCACACTGAAAACTTGCAAAGCGATGGCTGCCGGTGGTTTTCTCACTTGTACAAATTTCGAGACCGGATCCAAGTTACCCGAGTTTTCAGGTATTGTGGTGAGCGCCAGGGCTGACCACTACTGAACGAAAGCTCCATCCTCGTTTTGGAGTTTGATTTTGAATGATCGTTGCAGTTGCCACAGGAGACGCCCATTCAGCGCACCATAAGACCTCCCCGGGCGTTGCTTCACCCACACCCAGTCGTTCCGTCGATCCCCTCCGCGCCAGCTCTGGCTTCCTGTGCATCGACACATCTGAGATATGCGTTCACCATCTAAACTCTCAACTTGAACCTTAATACCATGGTGAATACAGAGCTCCATTGCGTGCAGTTGTTCATCCGATATATACATCTTCTTACGACTCTTATGCTTGATGAACTCCCGTGTGCT
>Ga0307512_10000397_pt1 | contig 63628 bp, 56 predicted proteins | sample 14_EM_MG_FD_200267 | JGI IMG/M metagenome (GOLD analysis project Ga0307512, IMG submission 200267) | Populus trichocarpa ectomycorrhiza microbial communities from riparian zone in the Pacific Northwest, United States - 14_EM | ecosystem: Host-associated > Plants > Roots > Unclassified | place... | reverse complement strand
GTAAACGAAAGGAAAAGAAAGGAAAACTCAGAGATCTCTGCCCGCTGCCGCCGCTCCCCGCACCTGAGTCAGCCTCTGTGCCTGCTCCATCCCTCCCTTCATTCATTTGGGTGCGAACATCCCGACTTCAGCAGCTGCCAGGAAGTCCATGACCACTTGATCACACTCGTCCTTAGAAAACAGCTCAGAGACCTGCACATGTCGGCATCTGCCCGCTTTCCAGCCATTCGTCTTTCCCACAGCCTTCCATAGCGTTTTCTGCTGGTCTCTCCACTGGCTGCAGTGGCGGAAGAGGTGTTCCGGCGTCTGGGCCGCCGTCCTGCCTCCACCACCGCACCACCAGCATTTGTCGTCCTCACGATGGCCGAACTGTTTTAGGTAGACTCCAGTGGGTGCATACCCGGACTTTAGGCTATAGAACCTGGCGGCCAGTGATTTCTCGCTTGTCATTGGGATAGGTCTCTGGGTCCCCGCCTCGCCCTGGAGTCTGTAGCCGAAGTGCTGGCCGCACTTGTCGGCTTCCCACTTCGCTTTGGCTGCTGACCTTCTCTCAGAGATCCGTCAGGCGGTGTTCGCGGCCTAGGTGTACGGCGACTCTAACGGCGTGTCCCCCCTTGCCTCGCGGGCTACGTTCGCCTCACAGTCTGCATCTTCAATCCTAGGGATACTGGAGTGTCCCGGAACCCAGTGAATCTCCGTTTTGATGCCGTGGGCAGGGAGAGCCTGCGCCTTTCGATTCATCCGTCTCGGTAGCCACTGTCCGGGGCCTGGCTCCAGATGAGCCGCCCACGGAATGGCGGCTTGTGAATCGTTAACGACCTCCACCATCTTCACCCTGTTTCCTTGCAGTATTTCTCTGTTCTCGATCGTATCTTCAAGCGCAAGTCCGATCCCCCTCAGTTCGGCGTGAATGACCTCCATTTGTCCAGTGCCCAGATAGCTGCGGTGGGACGTCCACTTGTCTCTGTGCCTGCATACTGCCACAGCTCCCACTCGGCCGTCATATCAGCGCCATCCATCTGTCCACCACATTGAGACTCCCGCACCTACTTTGGCCTCTTTCTCTCTCGCCCATCGCTGCGCGGCTCTCTTGGCTGCGGAGGCATCGTCCAGTATGACAGTTGTTACCACTGACTCTTCACCCGTGGGTGGCCAGCTCATGCCTTCAGTTGTCCCGCCGTGCTCGTGCTCTTTCTTCACTGCTCTGCATACCGGCGCCTCGGAAGTGCGGTTATGGTGTAGTTGTCTTAGCTTGTTGCTGCACATGTTTGTTAGCCTCGCCGCACAGCGCTGCTGTCTCGATTCTAAGATTATGGGCGCGGGAATAAGCCCAGAGTCTCTCATTAACGCTCCTCATGGGGTCGTGGGTAGCGCGCCAAGAATGGATGTGGCTTGTCGATTGAGGAGACGTTGGAGATCGTCTCGTCTGACTGCTTCGCAGGGATCCCACCACAGCTCGCTCCCGTACAGTGCGACAGCTTGGACGCATGCCACTTGGACGCCCCTTTCGCTCTCTGGAACTACCAGGTACGTCTTTGTGAGGGTTCGGAGTCTAGCTTCTGCTGCCCTGGCTGTCTTCATGCATCGGATATGGTGCTCCTTGAGTGTCAGGTGCGTGTCCATCCAGACGCCGAGCCTGCATGTCGCCTGTCTGTTGAACCGTATGAAACCGTCTCCGACCCTTATCTTTGCAGTCATATTTGGCAGGAGGTGTTTCTTGTGGCCTCGTCTGCGTGTGAATAGTGCTGCCTCCGTTTTTGCGGTGTCGAACTGTAGCCCTCGTCTACTTGCCCACTGTATGCTCATCGCTGCGCATCTCTCAAGTATCGTGACGACCTGGTTGACATCGCTTCCAGTCGCCACCCAGCCGAGATCGTCGACAACAGACAATCATTCAGTTGATGCATACTCCTCGACCCATTTGATCAGTCCAGAGGTGTAGATTGCAAAGAGGATCGGTGACACAGGTGAGCCCTGCTGGACCCCTGCTACAACTGGGTGTCTTTCCATGGCATTGCCTTTGATTACCATCTCCACTCTTCTTTCTGAGAGCAACCTCTCCGTCCATCATATGAGGTCTCCATCCATTTGCCGGACTTTCATTAAGTTGACTAGTCTTCCTTTTGCCACGCTTTGGAAGGCTGCTTCAATGTCCAAGGGAAGCACGCCTGCTATGTGGCCGTCTCTCCAGGCTGCATGAGCTCTGTCAACCATGATGGCCGCTGCATCGATGGCTGACCGCCCTCTGCTGCTTCCGAATTGTCCGTCGCTCAGCCGCCCTCTCCTTTTGGCCACATCGGACAGCAGCTCAGCAACTGCTTTTTCGACCACTTTTCCCATGCAGCTCAACAGCGATATGGAGCGATTGGCCTTCAGCTGGGTGTAGTCGTCTTTCCCAGGCTTGCAAATCACCACGCCACTAGCCCGTTTCCATACCAATGGGTGTCTTCCCGTGCGAATGGCCGCCTTTGTCAACCTCACGATCCTCTCTTTGTCCCACTTCCAGAGCAGCCGTATGGCGCCGAAAGATAGCTAGTCCGGCCCCGGTGCTTTTTTCACTGATTGAGAAAAGAAGGCTCGTTCATCTGCTTGCTGAGTGACGCATGTGTGTGCACTCCCTGTGGGAGGTAGTTCGTAATACTGGTCGTGCTCATTCGGAGGAAAGGACTCGCGCTTCAGCGTCTCCTCATTCTCCAGTGATGTGTTTGCTTGCTTGCCTTCCCTGTCTGGTAAGGCCTCCACAGTCATACCTGCCCGAGGGTTCGCGTATCGTGCTGCTCTCCATACTTTGGCCCCCTCAGATTTGGCAAGTACTCGCTCCACATTTTCCTCTTGGACTGTCGAATCGACTTCTGGAATTCTGCCTTCGCCTTGGCGACCTCTGCCGAGTTCCGTCTCATCCTATGTTCGCTTCTGACCGCCTTCCTTCTTTCCCTGATGTCGGCATTCCACCACCTCTTCGATTTGGCGCAGATCCTGATCTTCTTTGCCGTGGCGTCGAGAACCTTGCCCATTACTTCCTGACACCATGCGGCCTCTTGCTCCACCTCGTCTGCTGTGCATTCTGCGTCTAGGTGAGCTCTCCCTTTCGCTAGCTCCATCCTTAGCTTCTCCGCTGCTTTCGCATCCTCCTCAGTCATTGCAGCTACGTCACACCCTACTACCCTCTCATGGCCCGCCTCCTCCTGCCGGTCTACTTCCACCTCCCACTCTATAACCTCGTGGTCGGATCCTGTGGCGTGGTCGTCGTCTGCCAGGATTGACCATTTGGTTATTGGTCGATTCGCTAGCGTCAGGTCGATGACCGACTCGCCTTCATGACCTTCTCTTGTCCAGTGGTGGGTGGCTTCACCATCATTTCCAATGTCCAGACCGTTCTCGTCAATCACGTCTTCCCAGAACACAGCATCCCGTTGCACTTGGCACCTTGGGTGCCATCGTATGCCATGGGCGTTAAAGTCTCCAGCGAGGACAGTGCTACCCTGCCGAATGACTCTCTGCCAGTTCAACTTTCGCGCTGGTCTCTGTGCCGAATGCGTGTTCTTTTGGTCATAAACGTTGACGATCCTCGTTATCCTCTCCCCTCACCTCCTGACGTCGGTTGCAAAGACATCTTCGTTCTCACCTCTGCTTAAATCCATCCGCTCATCAACCACCAAGCCGCTCCCTCTCCGTATCGCCGTCCAAACTCTTTTTCTTTTTCTTGTTTTGTATGCTGAGTGGCTGCTCCCAATTCCTCCTCTTTCTCTCAGTGGCTCTGGCAAGCACACTACGTCCGCCCTGCATTCGACTCCTGTCTCCAGCGCCGCAATGGTCCACTCGTATGACCTTGCGCAGTTTTGCTGGATCACTCTATTCATTGGTAGCCAGGGCTCCCTCTTCAGTTTCAGTTTCAGTTGCAGTTGCGGCCGTAGTCGCAGTCTCAGTCTCGGTCATCACGACATTCCTTGCTTCCCCCGCTGCCTCATCTTCTTCCACACCAGCCAACTCCTCAGCCATCTCATCAGCTATCTCCTCTTCTTCACTTCCCCACCCTACTGCCGCTCCTCCCCTGGGTCTAAGACCAAACACCACTCTGTTCGTCGCCGATGCTGTGTGCATGGCTTGGCCCGCGGGCGCCTGTCCTGGTGTTCCCGTTTTTCTGCTCTGCCGTGCTGCTTTGGCGGCTTCGCTCTTCTTTGCACACCTGCTGCTGAATGCAATATGATTTCCTTAGCAGTTGGGGCACTTCTCCAGCGTGTGGCCGCAGAGTGATCCCTGCTTCGCCATACCCCCCACTACATTGCATTTATGGTCGCCTGTCCGGTGATTGCCTGAGCAGTAGCCACACTTGGGCTTGTTGCCGCGCTTGGCTTCTATGTGGCCCGATCTGCAGCAGAGCTCACACCTGCTGTCAGGGGCCGCATTCGTGAACGCCTCGACACGGTACTGTACTCCCGCGGCCTTGATGCCTTTCTTGATCAAGCTCTGTGCAAGCCTGCTTCCCTTTACGACAAAGACTACCGATGACGCGGCAATTTCTCCGGTCTGCCTCCTCTCCCTGATTGTGCGTGGGTTCGCTAGCCATCGTACCTGGGTGGGGATCGCTATGCCCTCAGTCTCCGCTTCAAATTCCTCTCGCATCTTCTGCAGGCCTTCTGTGCCTTTTCCCATGTACCGCACGAGGGGGACTGCATGGATGTTTAACCTTTCCCAGGTTTCCTTTTCTTCGACATCCACGACGCCTCTGTCGACAATCCTCGCTGCTGTGATGATGATGTCGCGGTAGGGCATGACCATCTCCGCTGTCGTATTCGGGTGCGTGATCGCAGTAATCGCGCCCTTGGCATTCCTTTTGGCGTTCATGATCCTAACGTGGGCCGGTGTCTTCTGGTGGAAGAGCGCTCAGGTGATCGCTGATGCGATTTCATGGTCCATTGAATTTGGAGAGCGGCATGCTCTCGTTTCTGGTGAGTATCAGGCGTCTCTCTGCCATGCTTGATCCAGCCGTCAGGGCGGGGCCTGGGCCTGGGCCTGGGCCAACGTGTGCCCTGTGACTCTTCGCTCGGGGCGCAATGGTCTCCCACCGTCTAGCGGGAGTGGGTCCTGACTTTCGTTTGGGCGCGAGCTGCGGTGTAGGCTGCCGTTTGAACTGCAGTTTGGGCTTGGGCTTCGGTTGCTGCTGCGGCTGCTGGCGCCCCTCTGGTCCCTCTTCTCGCGTCGTGTCTGCATGTTGGGAGGCCTCCAGCCCCCCACCGTCCGTCCTCGCTGTCACATCTCTTTCTCTTCCTGTTTCCTCCTGGCCTTGTGCTACCCCTTTCATGGTCTTTGTAATCATGTTCGGGATACCCGCCCCCCACATCTTGTCGTCCTCATAGCGGGCTTCCCACTTCTGCTCTCTCTCCTGCATCCACGTCATCTTTGCCAGCCGCTGTGCCTCCTCGCGGGCTGCCCGGGCTTCCACCAGGTTTGCGAGATGTCCAACCGTCCGGTGCATCTGCATCGGTTCCTGTGCCTGCTGTTGTATGGTCCTCTCCATGTGGCTCCTCCAGAAGCTGGGGTCGCCAGGTCCTCGCTCCATCTTCTCCGTTTTCTGTTCTCGTTTCTCTCCATCAGCTCAAATATGTTTGCGCCCGCAGTCTCCGCGGCCATGGCTGTTGCCACCGTCGCCATCTCCATTGCCACATCCATTGGCATGTCTCTCCTCCCATTTCCAGCTTCTCCCGCGTCCAGGTCACTCCTCCCGCTCACTCTGAACTCGGTCATCACTTCTGTGAGGAAAGCCTCTTAGTTCTCTTAGTCCTCGTTGTCGCTCGCTCGTTGGCCGATGCGTCGCCTCAGTCGCGTTCTCCGCCAAGCCCTTACGCGAACCCACTCCGCTGCGTGGATTCCTGTGCGCGCCCTCCTCCTGCGATCTCGCTGGTGCTGGGACGCTCGCTCCGGGGTCAATTCGACATCTAGAATCGATTGCCGCCGTCCGTTTTTCAATTGCTATCGTTGTTGTGGACTTATCGCGCTGTTTCTGTTTCGCCAACACATTTTTCCTATATAGCAGACGCCACTATCACGTTGTTCCGTTGGCATGGTGCTGATCGGTCGCTGGCTCATCGAATGTATGAAAATAAAATGTGCCGAGCTGCACTGCATAGTCGGTATTCTCCATCGCAGTGACTACTTCAACCCATTAAGCGTCGTCATCCCTGTGACCATCCTACAACGCAGTGATAGTATCGGCATCACGTCCCAGCCGGAAGAGCGGGACTCGGTCGGAGTCCGTACCAGTCTTTGTGTAGTGTATGTCTACTCTGTACGTCTCTGTTGTGAATCATGTAGCTTATTCGTCTGTCAGTAATACCACGACGCTCTCCATGGCATTGTCGTTGTCTAGCTGGGCAACGACTATCTCGTACACGTTCCCAAATGGCTCCCCAGCGTAGTTTCCGCCGCCGTCATCCCCAGCAGCATGCTGCGTGTCGACCTTAGTGGGTTCCCCGATTACCCCGTAGTCTCGAACTTGAACTCGAACTCGAACTCGAACTTGAACTCATAATTGTGCTAAATGTGTCTCGAACTCGTCCGTTGTGTTGAGATCAATCGAGTACGAATAGAGATATTGAATTGACTATCGTATAAAAGTGATTGTCTCAAGAGCGAAGAGAGAGAGAAAGACAGGCAAATATATGGGAAGGGAGAGAGCATACTCGGCGAAGCCGAGTATCACATCCGTGTTGAGATCAATCGAGTACGAATAGAGATGTTGAATTGACTATTGTACAAAAGTGATTGTCTAAAGAGCAAAGAGAGAGAAAGACAGGCAAATATATATGGGAAAGAAGAGAGCATACTCGGCGAAGCCGAGTATCACATCCGGAGACTGATGCCGGGCATCACTGCCGGGGCTGGATCTACTCCTCGGCATGGGGGCTGGTGGCGGCCCATGGTGGCCGCAAGCCACCGGCCTCATGCCCGCAGCTTTAGGCCGAAAGCCACACAAGCCATCGGGCCAAATCCCGTGCCAACAATCCGGAGACCGATTCCGGGCATCACTGCCGGGGCTAGACCTACTCCTCGGCATGGGGGTTGGTGGCGGCCCATGGGGCCGCAAGCACCCTGGGCAACCCACCTACTGATGGATCATTCGCCTGAGGAGGTTCTGAAGAGTTGCTAGCAAGTTGTCACGTGGAAGGTACGTAAAGTCTATTCACGGTGCCGCCGGGTATACTGCTTCGAACTGTACTACTGCTGTGAGCGCTAGCTGGACCGCTGTCGGCGCGAAAGAAGTAGACTACGGCGTGGAGGAGAGATGACGGCCGTTGAGGGACGATGGCAACAGTGGATAGATAAAGCATTAGAGTTGATAATGCTAGAAGAGGGTGTAGACGGCGGCACGCAGTAGGACAACGTGTATCTGGCGATGCGGAGAAGACGAGGCATAGACGACAGCTCAGAGGAGAGATGAGGCCGAAGGGGTAGACAACGACAAATCGCAGACAACGGCGTAGTGAAGTCGCAGGCAAATCAGGGCGGAGTATACCGCAGGGGGGAATAAACTACACCGGATGATAAGAGAGTGGCGGAGGAGTAGACGGTGGAGGGACCAAGAGGGTTTTAGAGTATAAATTAGAGAGGAGAAGACGGCGGCTCAGGAGAATAGATGACAGTGGCGAAGTAAACAATGGCGGAGGAGTAGACGGCGGCGGCGAAGCCGATAGTTGAGTAGACGAGGGCAGAGTAATCTAACCCCTGCTCTGATAGAAATTTCTGTTGACTGAGGCAAAGGCGTTCCTGATTTCGTCTTCCATACCTAAGTACTCACGACATATAAGAAGTTCCGAGATGAGCTGGCGTATTCTGAGAAGCTCCTTGCGTTCGCTTACCGTTTCCGGCGGCCCCTGAGGTTTTGGGTTATCCGTGATTATTCACTAGTAACAATAGAACAAGATCCAACAGCAGCTGACACTACAAGAAGACAGCATACCAACGCCAAAGGTATTACATATCCACATTTGTGCTCATTCTGTTGTTTTTTTATCACATTTTAATTATATTGTACAAACCGACTCACTAAGGGGTCGTTGTTGCTTCTGTTCCATACATACTTAGATCCTCCGTAGGACTTGCAAAGAATACCACAGGGCATGCCGGTAGGGCATGTTGTTACGGGTCTGTTGTACTGAATCTCTCTTGACCGAACTCACTTGACTTCACTAAGTCTAATTGACACGTACACAAGAACTAAAGTGCATGCGGCTCCGCCGCGCACAACTCTAAACCAACCCACGTGATGACCGCACTCAAATCCGTCCCCACAGGGCATAAGGTGTGCCAATATGGCACAGGGTATGCCGGTAATGCATAAGGTATGCCGATAGGGCATAAGGCATTGTGCCACGGGATCTCAGTACATATACGAGCATAGATACCCACGATAGAATCAAGTCAACAATCTTCATCCCACAAAGTAACAGCTTCTGAGGTGCAGTTTGTCGGTCGCCAGATGATGGCCGGTCACGTTCTAATGGTAACTATGGTCGGTAGCGACGACACCGTACATGTTGCGACAATGAAGGGGAGAACCATGTATATTGGCTATGGTGCGATGACTGTCAAGGTACAGGTCTAAAGGTCGTTGTTGTTGTTTATTCATACTGTATGCACTCTTACTAGAGTATGACAGGACCTAAAACCCCCTCCGCCTCCGGGCGAGCCGGCTAGATGGCGGAGCTCCCCCCCCGCTACCCTTCATCCCCGCTGACAAATGAATGCTAAAAGATATACCAGAACAGAAAAGAAAAGAAAAGAAAAGATATAAGCCCACTGCCGCCGCTCCCCGCACCTGAGTCATCCTCTGCGCCAGCTCCATACCTCCATTCATTTGGGCGGGAACTTCCCGACTTCGGTAGCCGCCAGGAAGTCCACCACCGCTTGATCGCACTCTTCCATGGAAAACAGCTCAGAGACCTGCACGTGTCGGCATCTGCCCGCTTTCCAGCCCGTCACCTTTCCCACCGCTGTCCAGAGTGCTTCCTGCTGGTCAGTCCACCGGCTGCAATGGCGGAAGAGGTGCTCCTGCGTCTGGGCCGCTGTCTCTGCACACCCCCAGCAGTTATCGTCCTCTCGGTGGCCGAACCGTTTTAGGAAGACTCCAGTGGGTGCATGCCCGGACTTTAGTCGGTAGAACCTTGTAGCCAGCGACTTCACGCATGTCATCGGACCAGGTCTCTTGGTCCCCGTCTTGCCCTTGAGTCTGTTGCTGAAGTGCTTGCTGCACTTGTCTGCCTCCCACTTTGCCTTGGCTGCTGACCTTCCCGAGGAGATTCGTCTAGCTCGATTCGAGGCCGAGGTGTATGGCCGCTCTATCGCCGTGCTTCCGCTTGCGTCTCGGGCCAAGTTCGCCTGGCGGTCTGCTTCTTCGTTTCCGTGGATGCCGGAGTCTCCCGGGACCCAGTGAATCTCGGTTGCGATGCCGAGGGCGAGGAGAGCTTGCGCTCTTCGATTAATCCGCCTCGCTAATCGCTGCCCCGGGCCCGGCTCTAGGTAGGTCTAAAGGTCCAAGATGCGTAGGGAAAGTTAAGAGTAAAGTATGAAGTCTTAAAGAGCAGTCACGAACCTTTTCTATCAACAGTACACTTGAAGCAATGCAGACAAACTGGAGAATCTATCAGTGTACGCAAACCTTGTGATTTATTGCTTTGATCATTCAGTTGGGGACGGCCTTTACTCCAGCCGGGGGTCGCGACTTTAATTTGACCTAGAAATTACCTAAAATGGCAATCGATATTGATAGTACCATATTGGCCCGGCAGTTAGATTTTGAGAGCCAAGCACCGCTATAGCCATGCCATGGCACTTCCGTATTGCTGAGTTGAGTAATTACCACAAACTATCACTCGATTATGCCAAAATGTAAGGTATCGTTACCCTGGTAGTACGTATTTTGCAATACGATATTTGTATGGAGTTCCATACAAAGCCTCATTTTTCAAAACTCAATGACACTATAACCACGGTCAGGAAAAATAAACAGGCTCTATTGGATTATAGAGGACACCACAAAGACCATATGATTAAGCAAAGGAAAAGATAATATAACAGAATGCTTTGAATTTTTAACTGTTTTTGGTGGAGTGATTTGACTTTAAAAATGAGGCTTAAAATGCACTGGAACTGGATGTCCTATATTCACTGCCCACCTCCGCTGCTGCCTCGGATATCTAGATAGACGGGGAAAATCACTTTACTCTACCCCTTCAAGTGTGTGGCTTCCCCACTGGTTATGAGTATGCTTACACAACACGAAAGATAATCCTGTTTGGATCCATGGCGACGGTGATTGGTGATGAAGAACAATGAACTCGAGTACGTATGTACTAAGGTACCTCTTATCAAGGGTTCAGATAGTCTTATGTGTATACTAAAAATTTTTTACTTCACTCAAAGAAACATGATCCTGGAACAATAACTGTTGACTAGGGATTTGGCCCGGTGGCTTCCTTAGTCTTCGATGCTGGTGGACTCGGGCATGAGTCCGGTGGCTTGCCGCCCCCATCGACCTCGCCTGCCCTCACCTGCCTGGTCTGCCCCCACCAGCCTCGCCTGCCCCCGTCTGCCTCGCCTGCCCCCTGCCGAGGAGGAGGGCTCGGCACTGGTACTCACCTTTGGGCTCCGGCTTTGGTAGTCGGCATGGAGTTTTCCTTCTCTCTGTTTCGTATATAAGTCCATAGTTTCCCTCTCTTGGATCGACGAACAATTCTTCTTCTTCTTCTCCATCATCTTCTCGTGCCAACAATAACTAACCTTAAGAATGCCACTGCTACTGTTGCGCCGAAGACATCATCATCCATTATGTTTTTCATCAAGCCCTCAGGTAATATGACCCCAGAGGGGCGGGTAAGCAAGCCAGAGCCTTAAGCAGTTGAGCCGTAGTACCGAGCGCCAATTTATATCCCCGCATCGCGAAACTCCTCACTCACCAAATCCACTGTTCGTAAATCCAGACACGGTGGATCATCGTCACCCACCTTTCGCGCATACCAGGCCCAAAAACGTTTTCAAAATGTGGTTTAGATATGCTTAGCGACTTTATTGCTGTTGGGAATCTCGCTTGGACACTCTACCGGCAATGTTATCTGGTCGCACGTGGTGCACCACAAGAATTCCAGCACCTCCTAAGCGAAATTGCTATGCTCTCTGAGTCGATCCAGAATCTCCAGCAGGAAACTAGTAACCCACAGTCTACGTTAGTGCGAGCTGGGGAAGATCGGGTTGCATTAGTGAGCCAGGTGATGAGCAGGGTAGAGGAGACCTTGAAAGAATTGCAAAAGTGTGCCAATCGGTATGAGAAACTGGGTGACGCATCGCAGCCGAAGGCGAAGCAGATGTGGCGCAGGATTAAATAGTCGGTTGATGCTGCCGACCTGGATGCATTAAGAAATGCGGTGAGTAACCGGTTGGATTCCCAAGAAGGTGTTCGTAAGCGGGGCGCCAAGCTCAGCCTAGTCCGCGGTCGAATAAAAGGCTCGGAAGCCACTCGGAAACACAGGATATATTCTTGTAGTTCGCTATGCTAACGAACCATAGTTGATTTATCACAACGGCATCATGAATCTACTGCTCATTTCAGCCGGCCAGTACGAGCCTCCCGCAGTGAACATTCAGCCTGCGGCTCACTACTGTATAGCTCTTTGCTGGAACGTATCGAGCAAGCCGCAAAATTGAAAGACAACTCAGTGGTATCAAACGTTCATCCGGAAGGCCGAGAGCCATGGCTTTGAGACCCTGACACCACGAGTCACCAAAACCATGACCGGCGATGAAATATTCGATCTGAAGCTTAGCGCAACCCTTAGGAAGAACGCAGAAGTCTCAGGACGCTGGCCGGTAATAGGTATCGATCTATGGATTCAGGCAGGGAGGTGGTGGCTACTAAGAGTAGGCTTCCTGGAATGAAATTAGCTCGGTAATTCGACTACGCACTTTAAGACAGGCTCAAATCGATATTCACTCGCCCAACACGCCTGACGGCATAGTGCTACAAAGTGGTTACATAAACCTCATTAAATCTTCTTAGATTCTGATCGATATTATCTCACGACATCCCCAGTTGAACTTCCTTGATTCAGATGTCCAACTCGACGTTGAAATGCTTGCAGGAGTTTGGGTTCCCCCATGATTCCTGTGTTCCTCGATCATGATAATTATCTTCTCCTGTCTAATTCTTTTTCATCAATGCTGCTTAGTCTGTACCTTGCAGAGACCCTGGTGTTATTGAGAATGGTAGAGCTCAGTATCTGACTGTACTAGATGATACGAGAGGAGTTCCGGGCATTTGAGACATTGGGACTTCGGATACCGAACCTCTAGAACATCAACGAGGACCAAATACCAATGATTCCACCAGTCCAGACGATCCCGGTCCGCGGTAGGGCTCAGTCCAGTCCGGTCTGATGGGAAGGTCGGACTGGACTGATCCACAGACTGGCAGTCTTGGACTGGACGGGCTTGGTCTGGACCGATCCATTTACGCATATAATTTTGACATAGCTTTTTAGCCAAGTACTACCGAAAACATGACTCATCCTCACTTTTTATCACTACTCACCCCCGAATACCCACTCTGATCGAAATTATACCACTTCTGTCTGTATATTCGGCTCCATCGAGATATATTTTCCCTATTAAAAGACTAATAACCGGGAAAGTATACCCTAACCCTGGACACCGTGAGGGATCGGTCCGGACCAAGCCCAGTCCAGTCTGTCAGCATCTGGGATCGGTCCGATCCCGGTCCAAAAATTTCTTGGACTGGACCTGGACTGGACTGGACGGTTCCGGTCTGGACTGATCCATTGCTGGACTGGTGGAATCATTGCCAAATACCAATATGGGAGTTGGAAGATTAGGAGCCAGCACCGCAGCCGGGTGACGCAGGTGTTGATCGTGGCGACTGTTGACTATGAGTTTGGCCCGGTGGCTTCCTTAGTCTTCGGTGCTGCTGGAATCGCGGATGAGGCCGGTGGCTTACGGCCGCCATCGGCCTCGGCTGCCCCCATGCCGAGGAGGAAGCTTAGCCCCGGCACTGGTAGTCGGCTTTGGGCTCCGGATGTGATCTCGGCTTCGTCGAATATGGTCTTTTCTCCGTATGTAAGTCTGCCGCTTTCTCTCTCTTTGTTCGATAAACATTTCAGCTTCTTTCTTCTTTATTGTCCGCAACAATAGTCTCAGAACCCCTGGCGGACGTGTACAACCCTCCGAGACTATACTGAGTTATTCTGGTGCGAGTAATTTGGCTGCAGGATAATCGCACCCTACTCACCAATGTTTGCACTCGTCCGGGGGTGCACCAGTCCGGACCGGAACCGTCCAGGTCCGGTCCAGCCTAGTGTGGCATATTTTTGGACTGGGATCGTACCAGTGCAAAGATTCTGCAGACCAGTCTAGGCTTGGTCTGGACTGGTCCGCACTGCTTTATACAGCTCAGAAACCAATTACAGATGTTTGTTGAATATATACATAAATCATCTGTATGGGCTTTGTATGATGTTCGAGTGTATGAGCTTTGGATGATGAAGAGGTGTATGAGATACAAGGATATGTTTCAGGATACGAAATGAATAATTGATGCTTAGATAAACGTATTCCCAATCCATGCTCAACCCGACATTGATTGATGTCAGGTTGCAAGTTCTTGGGTACTTAAGATCAACATTTATTCTGATGAATACTCAATTGCACCATCATGTCTTCATAGCCTGAGCAACGTGAAAGCGAACAGACTTTTTCATCACCTCTTTCTTCACCTTCACTTTCATCTTCGTCTGAATATACTTCATTCCATCAAGCTGGAAATCACAGTTCCAATCTATCTTTACCTGGTACTTGTATATCTTCTTCGCCAGGACCCACCATATCGTCTTCCCCAGGAGCCTCTTTAACCCCATTGCTTGCAACCTCGATGTCTTCTTTGGCAGGCCGCACAGCATCACCATTACAAGGAGCCTCATTATCTCCATCAACAGTAGCCTCTGAATCGGTATCTTCTTTGCCACAGACTTCAATATCTCAGCATCCCACTGAATCCTTACAACCCACAAAATCCCCACGGTTAACGTCTTCAATATATTCACATGGTTGTGTGTCTCGGTCTGGCGGGTCTAAGATCTGGTGTTGTGCATATTGTATGTTTTCAATTTAGTCATTGCTCTATGAGACTTAATAATGAAGTATAAATACAGATAAAACATCATACAAACTTAGTGGAGGAACAGGCAAGCTTGCTCGCCATCTGAAAAGGTTTCTTTTGCAAAAGTTGAATATTGAACTCGACCATAGAGGAGCTACATCTGTATTGATATTCTCGAATCTCATGCAGGCATCAAATCGAATCCAACACCCTTGCTTCAATCAAACAGTTGCAGATGATTTGCTAACACTATGGATCAGACATGCGAATCTCCCATTAAGAATAACATCAGACGAACGATTTCAAGCATTTCTACATTATCTCCACCATACATGGGAATTGCCCCATTCGCCAAATACCTTTCGAAAGCTAAACCTGGTCCGAATCAACCTCCAGACACACAAGCTGGCAGATCTTCTGCATTTGGCAGTGTCATAAATCTATATTTCTGGTGATTGATGGACAAGTCCACATCACACCATGGCGATCTTGGGTAACATTGTACACTTTACCACTCAGTCTCAGGGACGAATGAATCCTACATTGGGTCTCCGGGTGTCAGATGGCTCACATACTGGATCTAATATGGCAGAGGATATCACTGAGGTCCTGAAATCCTCTGGCGCTGGCGTTGAGGAGAAGCTTGGATATGTTGTTGGAGATAATGCCAGCAATAATGATACTCTTGTGAGGGCACTTAGTGATGATCGGGTATTCAGTTATCAGTCTAGACTATATAATGCTTCACAGCAGCGTCGACACTGTATTGGACATGTTAGCAACCTTGTTGTAAATGCCTTTTGGTTTGGGGAGGTGGACTATTCTTTACTTTATGATACAGTTGTGGTTACCCAAGATACCATGGCACACTGGTGAACAATGGGACCATGGGGAAAAGCTCACAATATGACTGATTATGCATGTGCATCTCCACAGCGCCGACAAGAACATAAGAAGTTAGGGGGTATCACCGTTCTTCACCGAGATAATGCAACACGATTGATATCTGGTTATATTATGCTTCAAACTATGTTGCGCAATCAAGATGTAGTTGATGTATGCGGTGTCCGACATTCCGCGCTAGATGAAGATCATCTGCATCCCAATGCCTGGAATCAACTAGCGGATGGAATTTCAATCATGGAACCATTTCAATCTGCAACACTCCGTGTGGAAGACGATTGTTCCAAACTGCATAATAGCCTTGTTGAGCTCAATTTTCTTCGAACAACTTTTGCTTCAATTTTTCAGAAATACCAGATGAATCCTCTATACCATATCCTCAGTGCTGCAGTGGAAGGAATTATTGTATCGGGCAAATACCGTGATATTTGCAAATCACTGACAGTGTGTGTCTCTGCAGTTGTACTAATATGCATCCAGCATACAAATGGGAGTTTTTCGAGGTTGCAGTCACAAAGATGGAATGGAGTGAAAATGACCTTCAGGATGCAAAGTATCCTGTGCAAGGCCTGTGGCTGACAGAATATAAATCTACCTCCTCTGAACCTGAGGGTCACCACCAATCCGAAATACCATCTCTCCCAACAACCCGTTTTGCGACTTGGCATGCTCAACATCAGCGAGAATTGATTGGTTAGTACCTATTCCGATCTTAGTATATTGCCCCAGGGTTATCACAATCAGATGCAGTCAGAACTAACTCAATTGCAGCAGATGAGTATGATCTGTATCTGTCATCACCTACTGATCCTGCAATTGTGGATCCCTTTAGTCTCTGGAGTTCACAGTGCCCAATCTATCCTATGCTCTCAACAATGGCACTCGATATCCTCTCAATCCCTGCCATGACAGCCGGTGCTGAAAGACTGTTTTCCCAGTGTAAACTCATGCTCACTGACTGGCGAAACAGACTGCATATCGATGGCTTAGAAGCGGTGGAGTGTATGAAATCATGGGATAAATTAGCTGTTGGCCTTCCTCATGTAATGGTAACTGGCGCTGGAATCCAGGAAGAGGGAATGATTCAAGACAATGAAGGAGATATGGACCTTGATGTAGTATAACAGGAATTCAATCGGAATGGACTGGTCTGAACTGGCTCAGTCCAGTCTGCAGTTCACAAAATCCAGTCCAGTGCAGTCTGTCTTCCCCGCTGGACCGGACCGTACTGAGCCCTAATGCAGACCGGAACCGTCCGGACCGGTGCAAACATTGCTACTCACCCGCTGTGTGGCCAGCTGTCCTGTGAGATCTATATCGTGAAGGCAAATCGGCTCGGAGCTGCTCTGGCATAGCGCTGATACTATGGCCAGACTAACCCAGTTCCATTCATAATAAAAGGCGTGAAGAGGTTTGCGAGATTAGTTCCAATGAGTCGGAAATCAAAAATGGAACAGACTCACACAGAGAGAGCTTGGAAAACCGCTCAACCCCGCGCCCGAGTCCGCCTGAAGATGCTGCGGCCAACTTGGCCTTGTCATTCTGTGTATAGTGAAACCGTTAGAGTAGAGAGGACGACATCGGTTGTAGACTTTCTCACAGCGCCCGCTACCACTTCCAAGCAGAGAATCGACAGCAAACGATCTTATCTGCCACCGCGTCAGTTGGTCTTGGGCACAATTAATGCGATCTATAATTTGGCTAGAATTTTCCACGTCACTACTCCACAATGCCCTTTCCTTCAATATATTTCGGGCACTGTTTTACGAGGGTCTTTACCAAAACTGGCTATTTACACCCCTGCTATGTGAACCTCGCACCTCAGGGCCTTCTGCGTTTACCAATATAGCTGTCGAATTGATACATTTGTCCAAATTTGTAAACAATAACTGGAACAAACATTTGGCGACGAGCTCCCTTCTGGTCAATTACTAGTTTAATGTTCACAATACTCTTATCGAACCTTGGCCTCGGATAAGCTAAACATGCATGTCGTTACGAGCAGCGACGGTAGATGCTCCTTCTTCCCGCGATTGTTGGCATGAGATTTGGCCCGATGGCTTTTGTGGCGTTTGGGGGCTGTAAGCCCCCATCAGCCTAAGGCTACGGGCATGAGGCCGGCGGCTTATAGCCCCCATGCTGAGGAGTAGGTCTAGCCCCAGGAGTGATGCTTGTGTTGGCACGGGATTTGGCCCGATGGCTTGCGGCCCCTATGAGCCGCCACCAGCCCCCATACCGAAGAGTAGGTCTAGCACCGGCAGGGATGCTCGGCATCGGTCTCCGGATGTGATACTCGGCTTCGCCGAGTATGCCCTCTTCTTTCCCATATATATTTGCCTGTCTTTCTCTCTCTTTGCTCTTTAGACAATCACTTTTGTACGATAGTCAATTCAATATCTCTATTCGCACTCGATTGATCTCAACAGTCATGACGTTTTCTGAGCGCCAGCTGTATATAGAGTTGCGGTGGCGCACCTCTCGGCAGGATACTTGCAGAACGCATGCCACTTCCCAGCTCTAACTGCTAGTACAAGACCTCTGCAATAATATTATACCCTCTTTAGATGTAGACTCCTGAGTCACTTACACTCGGACATGACATGGAAACGTATGTAAGGGATTACACAATCCCCCTTTTTTTGTTTTAATCTTTCTGCTTGCACTCTAACTAGAGTATGGCGGTACCTAACCCCCCTCCCCCTCCGGATGGCCGGCTAGACGGGGGAGCTCCCTCCTTCTACCCTTCTCCTCTAACTAACGAAAGACGCAAGTGGACGGCGCGCTGAGTACAAAATAAAGAAAGAAAGACCGCAAGTGAATGACTGCTATCTGTACTCTGCTCTGCCCCCCTCTGCCCCGCTCCACTCCGCTCTGCTCTGCTCTGTTCAGCGGCGTAGGAACTTCCCAATCTCTGTAGCCGCCAGGAAGTCCATCATCGCTTGATCACAGGATTCGAGGGAGAACAGCTCCGGTATTTGCACGTGCTACACAATCCCCTTCCGGGCTCACTCGAACGAACTCATAAGTCGCCGACCGTCGACCGATTGGTATCACTCGGTAGTCCTTCGGTGGATCTCGCGTACTCGCCTCTGGAGGTAAGAAAAACTCTTTCTAACGTTATATATACTGGTTGTGTGAAGATAGTTGTAAACACTCATTGGCGGCGGTAGTGTAACTTCCAGTAGCGTCGAGGTTCCTCTGACCCCCCAGTCGACAACAGGATCTGGGACGAGGTCGACTCTGCGATTGAGTGGGTTCTCGGAAGGAAGACTATTAGGATCTCGCGAGGACAGACTATTAACATAGTGAGATCTCCGCAGAAACGTAGGTAGGCTTAGTTTCTGCGCCGGATAAACTCCACCCGCACGTAACCCCACCAATGCCGATGACCGCCGGGGATCTGATTCTCTTGTATATAGAACAGATAGATTATGTAGTTAGAAGAGACGATAATCTTTTCTTCATCGCAACATAAATCGCACCCTCAAAATGGGTGATAATTCATGCAGCTGAGTTGCGATGTGCAGAGAACCGTGTGTACAGATTTTGGTATAGAGAGAAGAGACAAGGAGAAAGACTCAGCATATAAATAGAGAACCTAGGGTATCATCGGGTATGCCGGTACTACACATTGCCTTTCGACGCCGAATCCGCAACCCGGGGTAAAACTCACCCCACGAGTGATACTTTATGAGTGTACATAATTCAAGCGAGTATTTGCGGCGATGTCATGGCCTCCACTAGTGCCCGCCGCCATCACACCTTTCCCCTCAAGAAAGTGTTCATACATTCGCCGCAATTATTAAGCTATCATCCTATGCACTAACAATTCTAATCGGATAGTAGGTGTCTCTAGGCATAGTAGTATACATCTTTGCAGGATTGGCTTCTCGGGCACAATGTGATGCAGCGGGAAACATCGAACACAGAAGAGTGATAGACTTTCGTAGAGCTCCACTCTAGGTGATGTAGATCCTCTTGTGTTAGGGGTTAGTAGCACCTGACTCGGTAAGATTGACCAGATAACCGAGCGGGGATTGCTGGTATCCATTTCAGCCGAGGGATAGCTCAAACTCTCATTGCGAGTCAGTATCTATGTGACATGATAAGCCCCGATAAGATTTGAGACGTCGCACAAACATCAAGGAGCGATCTGGAGCGTACGAAAACGTTACCGCTTACGGTGTGACAATCAATTGTTGAGCCTCATGTATGGCGAACAGGGATCAGCACAGGGATCCACTGCGGCTCAGCCCGTTCCGTTGACATCCATGCTTGCATTAGCCGAAACCCGATTTGGCAGGTGGGGTGACGAGGGCGGGGCCGAGAGCGAATAACGGTATCCCAAAATCCCACGTGAACGATGCAGCTGTAGGTGATTGGAAATTCTCCGTAACCTATTTACCGATTGCAATAATTCAACACATCATCATCGAACCGAAACTAAATCTGTTTTGTTTTCCCTGTACCCACATTCTCCTTGCCGCAATAGTAACCCTAGCCCCACAACCTATCCGCATCGGCTTCGGCATCACCGCCCACGGACATTAGTACATATACTAAGTACTCCCGGCATGCACGTGATTTCTTAGGAATTTACAGATAAATAACCGACAGTATATTCTAGATTACAACGATCGCATGCTATGACGGTAATCTAAGTCACCGGGAATCGATTCTGAAATTGAGACGCACAAGTCGATGCTAAGGCTTGTACAAGAGTATGACAAGATAAGCCATTGACGAGGCAACGAAGGAGGGGTGACCGTGCCGGAATCAAACGATCCTTCCGCAAATGATTACCGCACTGGATGTGCTAAGAGTATGTACTGCGACGCGCACTTACCGGCAGAGAACATCATGCACCCAGAGTGCCATGTGAAGTGATCAGTGCTCTCATTAGCAAGGCGATAGGTGCCTGAGAAGTGATGTGATTTCAAGCGCACCTGACTAAACGAGCTGCCGACTCAATAGAAAATATCGATACTGAACGGAGCCCCGAACGAAAAGCGGAACAGACTATGAATGGCTTAGCGGCTAACTTAACGGGAGGTAATGGAGGCTCATACTGTTCTGAGAGAGGTTTATGCAGATATCAATGCAAGGAATTGCGAGTCAAGAGACTGTTGATGTTATGCATGCCGCATGGGCGCAAGTACCGTTTAGGTATATCATAATAAAACGTACCGACTATGAATTTCACTGGCTGGAAAATACCATCCAGAGATCGAAAGAGAGGGCAACTGAGTATGCAACCGAAGGAGTTCAACGGTAACAATATTCAGAGCGTCCTATCAAGCGATAACATAATACAACACGAAACCATTCATGTATCTTACAAAGCAGTCGAACTCCGTATGATGCAGTGGCATTGTCTCGCACCCATCCGGTAGCGCGAAGCGTCATTTTTCTCGTCGGAGAATTATCGGTGCGTTAATGGCGATTAGAGTTAGTTACTGAATCATATTTGACGGCTGGGCTTGAGACAAGTAGTGGCAGGGGATTGGTAAAATACCTTGTAACATATTTAATGACGAGCCCGGATCTAATAATTCAACACCAGGAGCGAAGGAAAAGGGTATATAAGAGGAATGGAGCGGCAGTGGTTAGGCAAGCAGCGATTTAAGCTTCAGCCAACTCACCCGCACCTCTGCATATAGTGGCTAGTTCTGCATGTTGTGACTCTACACTCTGTGAAGGGCTTCCGGCCCAGAATGGGAGAGTCCAGGTGGAGCGGCGGCCGCAGCGGAAGCCCCCGCTCCCCCGAGGCGGTACCATCGTTTATGCTTAGTTTGCTGTTTCGTTTCGTTTCGGTTTTTGCTTGGTGCCATTTCTTGTGCCGCAAATGTTTGTATATGACTGAATGGAAAGCACATGCTGGGGAAGAGTGAATCCACTAGGCATTTGTTGGGAGATGCGTGTTGTTTATGCAATTAAGAAGAGATCCCATGTTGCGAACAATCGTCCATTGCAATTATTAATGCAATTTCTGGCCTTGATTCCCATGAGTGGACTCATCAGCTATACCGTGCTAGCACACCAGCCCGTATTATCCCCACGACACTCGGAGATGATACGAAGACCTACTTCTCAGGCACGCGAGCACCAGTACTGGTTGTTCCCATGGACGCATCAACCCACTTAAACGGCGAAAATCGGTAGAAGCGTCATACAGCACACTGTTTCCCACGGAGCACGGTTGGGGTATTCCTCTGCAATCACTTCGTATGGCACCCTGCGTTTGGTATGACGACACTAGATCCGAACTGTTACATTTCTGGGGGAGGACTAGAATTGTTGGCATTAGATTTGGCCCGGTGGCTTCGGTGGAGTTCGGGGGCTTACAGCCCCCATCGGTCTAAGGCTGCGGGCATCAGGACGGTGGCTTGTAGCCCCCATGGGCCACGCCTGCCCCCATGCTGAGGAGGAGAACTAGCTTCGGCACTGGTAGTCGGCGTCGGACTCGGTTGTGATACTCGGCTTCGCCGAGTATGGTCTTTTCTCTGTATATAAGTCTAGTGTTTTCCTTCTCTTGTATAGATAGACAATTGAGCTGCTTCATCCTTTCTCTTTTGCTTTCAACAAGAATATGGTGCCCTGGGGTAATGGGGGTGAAAAAGGGAGTGGGTGAAATTTTCGTTTTTGGGTAGTAGGTGGGGAGCTCCGCCATATAGCCGGCTCTCCCTGAGGCGGAGGGGAATCAGTCTTTGTCATACTCTAGTTAGAGTGAAAACAATATGAACAAACAAAAACAACTACTAGTACGGTAGGACAAATAATACAGAGCAGGATACGACCAGGGTTAGGGTCGAGGACTCCAAGTAACTGACTACGTCCGTAGTTGCACTCTACTATTGGTAAATAATGTGATGACTTAATGTAAAGTTGAGTTATGTATAGATGGGACGTCCCGGGCTAAACACAGCTAGTCTCGTCTCGTATCGAAAACTACAAATTGGCATCCGCAACATAGAAAATCCGTACAGAGAGCAATTTGGGATTAAGTCACAACCCACAGTAGCCACCTCCACTATAATTATCAATTACTTAACCAATATTTCCTCTCAACACCGAAAACTAAGCCATTGCACAGACTATGTCAACTTTCACGTGTTGCTCTCGTGCCTCTCGAAAAAATGCTGTACAGGCAAGGCGCTATTGCAAGCACTATATATAGCCCACAGCGGTCAATGCAACATGTTTCTTCAAGTAGTGCAGTATAGAGACCAACTATTGCCCGGCCCATTGTCGACACCCTATTTTGAGAAGTCTTTCAGAAACTGCATTATAGAATAGATAGCAAAGGTCCAAGCGAAATCCCCACACCCTAACTTCTATACCTGATCACCCATCCCCCTCATTCGTCACACTGAACGCATCCTACCACCGCTGCATTGATCAATACTTTGTCGTCACTGGACAACAGTCGGTCAGTACTATTGCTGGAAATCATAGAAAGAGAGCTTGGATTTATAAGTTACTCCTAGACTTCCATATGGATATACGCAGCCCAAATGAAAGGGTCGCCAATATTGCTTTCCTGGGTGTCCTCCGTCTCAATTAGACGCGCGTCTCTAGCTTCCCTAGTCATCCAAGTTCCACCATGCCCACCCCGGAGGTTCCGTACTGCATGGTGTAGTCCAAGTGATACAGACTCGTCGCTCATTTGGGCCGTAATCATTGTATTGTAAACATCCTTCGCTGCGTCAACACAGTGCTTATCAGATACTTCCCACAGCGATCCGATGACATGCTGAAATCCTGCGAGCTGACAGGCACTCATCAAATGAATACCTTCATCATGCAGTTTAATCTCTCTAGTGTCTCCTGTCGAACAAGCGGAGAGGTATGCGAGAAGAGGAGGGTTTTGGTGCAACTTCATAACAACCGAATTTTTTGACCGTCAATGGGTTCGTTTGCCAATCGGTTAGAAGTAAGTTGCTCATGGATGGGTCGGTAGGATGCGAGACGACATGGCCGGCAAAACGAAATCCCGAGCAGTCCCTCAATGCTGCCAAGGTATCATCTTTGAGTGGCTCATACAGTGCTATTCTCGGGATTGAGGTGGGAAGAAGGCTATTCAACTCTGTAATCTCCTTTTTGGCGAATGGAAGCTGGGTACATTCTGGTGTTGCACCCATGGACACAAGCACAGTTCGTTCCAAAGCTTGACCTTGTCTGCTCTGCGACTTATTTCGACTTGCATAAAGCAGCGCTTTGATAGATGTGCTGTATGAAGAAACAACTCGATCAAGTACGGTCTGGGATCCCGTTTCATAATGATACCCAGCGGCATGAATTGGCATATCAATGCATGAGCCAGTCGGAATCCAACAAACATGAGGCCATTCCCCAGTCGCTGGAGTCTCATGGAATCCTAATTTATCCAGAATGGGACCTGCCACGACATCCCAGAGCCATTTCAACATATCCAACATCTGCTGCTTTTTCAACCAGCCTAGCTTCAAAGCACTCAGATTATCCAGCAGGTCATTTTGTGTAAATTAGGCAGGCTCAATGTTGTAATGTTGTTATGCTGAATCAAAAATGCATCGGATCGTATACCACAACCGTTGATAACCACAATCGGATGCTGGGGTGCTGCTGCTGTCATCAGTTCATCGGCAGTAGGTGGAAGCAGAAATCTGTGGAAGTTTGGTAGCTGTCGAATTTGGTCGATCGTTGTATCCAGCTCGAGGCTTGCCATATGACGTCGGGATGGCCCTAGTTGACTAGGTACTGTAGATACCATTGACAGACTATTGAAAGAATCTAATTCATCTCGAAGCTGTTCAAATTCTTTCGCTATTTGCTGGTGCTGGTCTCTAAGGTCGGTAAGATCTGTTCTGGTTTCAAATTGGAAGTTGGCTATTACTCCTCGACCGAGTTCCAAAAGTTGTAGGGCATCAGATGGGGGTTTTCTTGCTTGCAGAGCCAATGCAGCTGAGGCACATGCCAGGCCGGCGTGCTGTTGTATAATGTGTTGCAAGTCCAACAGGCATAGTGATCGTGAACTGATGCGAGCGAGAAGATCAACGGTAATCTCCCCAAATTCGTTGGCGTGTACCCAATTCCTATCTTCATATAGGATGGAAATGACTCTTGAGGCTGCATCAAGGCGATGAGTTGGAGCTGCAGAATGAAGTGCAACACACTCTCTGAAGCAGTGAAGGGCACGCTCTCGATCATGCGGGGTGTTTTGTTTGTTTTAATCATACTGTATTCACTCTACTTAGAGTATGACAGCCCCTTAGTCCCCTCCGCCTCCGGGCTAGCCGGCTAGATGGCGGAGCTCCACTCCTACTACCCGTCGTCCCCTTCTGACAAAAGAAAGAAAGCATCCAAAAGTGGCAGATATATAATACAAAGGAAAAGGGATGAAATCAAGGAGAGCCCGCCAGCCCTTACTCCTCCGCCCGTTGCCCGCCGGCTCTTGCTCCTCCACTCGTTTTGGGCGGGAACTTCCTGAGACCAGTGGCCGCCAGGAACTCGATCACCCCTTGGTCGCATTTCTCTAAGGTGAGCAGCTCAGAGACTTTCACGTGTCAGCATCTGCCCGCTCTCCATCCCGTTGCCTTCCCCACTTTCTGCCCGAGCGTTCTCTGCTGGTCCCTCCATCGGCTGCAGTGGCGGAAGAGATGCTCCTGCATCTGGGCTACCGCCCTGCCTCCGCCGCCGCACCACCAGCACTTGTCGTCGTCTCGGTGTCCGAAGCATTTTAGGTACGTCCCCATTGGCGCGTGTCTGGACTTCAGTCGGTAGAACCTGGCTGCCAGAGGCTTCACACTGTTCATTGGGATGGCTCTCTTGTTTCCAGCTTTGCCTTTCAGTCTATAGCCGTGGTGATTACTGCATTAGTCGGCCTCCCACTCAGCCTTCGCCCCCGTCTTTGCTTCTGAGATTCGTCTGGTCCTGTTCGCCGCCGAGGTGTATATTCGTTCTCATTCTGTGCCTGCTCTGCGGCCCTCTCTCGCTAGATACACTTGGCGATCTGCTTCTTCATTTCCGGGGATGCCAGAGTGTCCTGGGACCCAGTGGATTTCTGTCTCTATGCCGGCTTCGCGGAGATTCCTTGCGCATTGGCTCATCCACCTGGGTCGGTGTTGCCCTGGCCCAGATTCCAGGTGCTCCATTCGTCAAATGGCTGCTTGGGAGTCGCTGAAGACGGCTACCTTCGTTACTGCGTGTGTCTGCAGTGTGTCCCTTTTCTTTACTGACTCCCGGAGTGCTAGTCCTATGGCCCACGATTCTGTGTGGTAGACCTCCGTTCGTCCGGTGCCGAGATGGCTGCGGAATGCTCTCCAGCGGTCTCTGTGCTTACACACTGCCGCGGCGCCCACTCTGCCATCATCGGATCGCGATCAGTCCGTCCACCACATTCAGACCCCCACAGCCACCTTGGCCTCCCTCTCTCTCGCCGAGCGTTTCGCTTATCTCTTTGCCACCGTGTCATCGCTCAGTATGACCATCCTCACTGCGGGTTCTTCGTCCGGGCGGGGCCAGCGCATCGTCTCTGCCTCCCGGCCTCGTTCGTGCTGTTTCTTGATGACTCTGCATATCGGTGCGCCAGACGTGGGGTGGTTGTACGTCTCCTTTTGCTTGGAGCCTTCGCATGCGCTTGCGAGCCTCGCCGCAAATCGTTGCTGCCTGGAGTCGAGGGCTACTATCTCTCATGAGCGGACCTAGTGTCGTCGTGGGCAGAGCGCCCAGGGTTGACCTGGCCTCCCGATCAAGGAGGAGTTGAAGATCCTCGCGTCGGCCGATCTCTTTCGGGTCCCACCATAATTCGCTGCCATATAGTGCAACCGCTTGGACGCAGGCTATTTGAACGGCCCATACCCGCTCTGAGACGATTCCGTGCATCCTCGTCAGGACGCGCAGTCGGGCTTCTGCTGCCCTGGCCTTCTTCATGCAGCGGTTGTGATGCTTTTTGAACGTTAGGTGTGCATCCATCCATACTCCCAGCCACCGTGTTGCTTCTTTGTTGAACAGGACGAAGCCGTCTCCCACTTTGATTTTTGCAGTGAGTTTTGGCCAGAGGTGCATCTTGTGGCCTCTTCTGCGTGTGAAGAGTGCTGCTTACGTCTTCGCAGTGTCGAACTGGAGGTCTCGCCTGCTTGCCCACTCGATGCTCTCCGCTGCACAGGCTTCGAATTTCCTGACCACCTCATTCACGTCCTTTCCGGTTGCTATCTATCCAAGGTCGTCTAGGAAGGAGAGGCCTTCAGTTTGGACTCTCTCTTCCACACACTTTATTAGCCCAGCGGTGTGTATTGCGAAAAGGATCGGTGACACTGGTGAGCCCTGTGGAACGCCCGCTTCCACGGGGTGGCTCTGCAGGAGAATGTCCTCGATTACCATCTCCACTGTACTGTCTGAGAGGAAGCTTTCAGTCCATCATATGAGGTCTCTATCTATTCGCTTGGCTTTCATTGCATGGATCAGCCACCCTCTCGCTACGTATGGAAACGCTGCCTTGATATCCATTAGGAGGACACCCATGATGTTGTCTTCTTTCCAGGTCGAGTGCGCTCTTTCGACCATGATGGCCGCTGTGTCGATGGCCGATCATTTCTTTCTACTGCCAAACTGACCGTCGCTTGATAATTCTCTTCTCTCGGCCTCGTCGGACAGCAGCTCGGTGACTACTTTCTCGACGACTTTTCCCATGCAGCTGAGCAGAGAGATCATTTGATACGATTATAGCTTCATATAGTCCTCCTTTCCTGGTTTCCGAATCACCACCCCGCTCGGGCACTTCCAAACAGTTGGGTGACGTCCCGTTCGGACCGCCGCTTTTGTTAACTCCAAAATTCTCGCCTTACTCCATGTCCTCAGTAGGTGTATGACGCCAAAGGACAGCTTGTCTGGGCCCGGGGCTGTCTTGACTGATTGCGGGAATAGGGCTCGTTCGACTAATTGCTTGGTTATGCGCTCGTGGGCTTGGCCTGCTGGGGGTAGCTCGTAGTACTGATTGCCATCGTTGATTGGGAAGAACTCTCATCTGAGCATTTTCTCCTTTTCGGCCATGGTGTTTGCCTGCTTTCCCTCTGTGTCGGTGAACGCTTCAACGGTGGCTCCCGCTCGAGGGTTGGCGAACTTTGCTGCCCACCAGACCTCACCCCCCCTGAGGTTCAGCAGGTACTCGTTCCACATGCGGCTTTTGGACTGCCGAATCGACCTCTGCAGTTCCGCTTTTGCGTGCGCCCCCGCCTCTGACCTCTTTCCCCTCCTCTTCTCTCGCCCTAATGCGCTTCTCCTCTCCTTTATCTCATCGTTCCACCACCTATTCGACCGGGCGCAGAATCTTATGATCTTCGCTTTGGCATCCAGGACCTTGCTCAGCGTTTCCTGACACCACTCTGCCTCCCACTCTACCTTGTCCCCTGTGCACTCCTCGTCTAGGCGAGCTCTCTGTCCCTCCAGTTCCTTCCACAGCTTCTCTGCTGCTTTCTCGTCCTCTTTTGACATGGCGGCCAAGGTCCATCCTATGACCTGCACGTGGTCCGCCTCTTCCTGCTTATCGACGCTGAACTCCCACTCGATCACCTCGTGGTCAGAGCCTGTGGCGTGCCTCCCGTCCAGGATGGTCCATCGCGTGATCGGTCGGCTGGCTAAGGTCAGGTCTATTGTCGTCTCACCTTCCTCACCGTTCCTTGCCCAGTGGTGAGTGGGTTGGTCGTCATTTCCATTCTCCAGTCCGTGCTCGTCAAGAATCTCCTCCCAGAAAGTCGTGTCGCGTTGCTCCTTGCATCTTGGATCCCACCTGCGGCTGTGTGCATTGAAGTCTCCTGCGAGTATTGTGCCGCCTCCTCTCTGTCGGATGATTCTGCTCCAGTGTATCTTCCTCGCTTGTCTCTCCATGGTCCGCATGTCTCTTTGATCGTAAATATAGATAACCCTCGTCATCTTCTCTCCCCTTCTCTTGAACTCAGTCACAATGACATCGTCGTTCGCGCCCCTGCTCAGGTCTGTCCGTTCGTCAGTTGCCAAGCGGCTCCCCTTACTCACTGCTGTCCAAACTCTCTTTCGTTTCCTCATCTCGTATGCTGAATGCCGGATTCCATTTCCTCCTCTTTCCTCCGGCGGCTTCTGCAACATTACCAAATCAGCTTTTCGTTTCACTCCCGTCTCCAGCGCCGCCATGGTCCACCCGTCGGACCTGGCACAATTGTGCTGAACTGCTCGAATTATTGGAGGAGGCGGCTCCCATTTCCATCTCGATCTCGATCTCCCCCGCGGTCTCGGCCATCATTACGTCTCCCTCCCCTTTTGCCCCTTCCTTCTCGCATGTATCATCTGCCTCTTCATCGGCCATTGGCTCCCCTTCATCGTCTCTTAGACCCCTCGCCTGTCTTGTGCCAAGTGCTACTCTGTTGGCCCCAGTCACTTCCCTCATGGATGAATGTCCTTCAAGCCCTGTATTCCGGCTCTGCCGCGCTGCCCTAGCGGCTTCAGTCTTCTTCGCACATCTGTTACTGAACGCAATATGATTTCCTTTGCAGTTGGGGCACTTCTCCATCGTGTGGCCGCAGAGTGATCCCTGCTTCGCCGTGCACCCCACCACGTTGCAGCTGTGATCGCTTGTCTGGTGATGACCTGAGCAGTAGCCACATGTGGGCTTACTGCTGCATTTGTCCTCGATGTGACCCCATCCACAGCAGAGCTCACATCTGCTGTCAGGGCCCATGTTCGTGTACGGTTCGACTCGGTACCATACTCCAGCCGCCTTGATGCCCATCTTCACCAAGCGCTGTGCCACCTTGTTCCCCTTCACGACAAAGACTACCGATGATGTGGCAATTTCTCTGTTCTGCCTCCTCTCCCTGATGGTGCGGGGGTTCGCCAGCCACCGTACTTGGGCGGGGATTGCTACGCCTTTGTTCTCCGCTTCGAATTCCTCTCGCATCTTCTGCAGGCCTTCAGTGCCTTTTCCCATGTACTGTACAAGAGGCACCGCATGGATCTTCCGTCGTTCCCAGGACTCATTCTCTTCGACGTCGACGACTCCTTTGTCGACAGTCCTCGCTGCTGTGATGATGATGTCGCTGTACTGCAGGGCCATCTCTGCTGTCGCGTTCTGCTGCTTGATTACGGTGATCGTGCACTTAGCATTCCTTCTTGCGTTCATGATCCGAATGTGGCCCGGAGCCTGCTGGTGGAAGAGCGCTCTGTTGATCGCTGATGCGATCTCCTGGTCCATCATATTGGGGAGTGGCACCTTCACGTCTCTCCTTAGGATTATTCGTCTGTCTGCTTGGCTCGAGCCTGTCGTCGAGTCTGGGGCTGGGCTGGCCGGTTTCTTTTGGTTCCGTGGTGGGACTGTCTCCCACCATCTGGCTGGTGTCGGTACTGATGTCGTCACCGCAATCGGCGTCGATGTAGTTCTCGGTGTCGGCGTCGGTGCTGGGTTTGGCTTTGGCTTTGGCTTTGGCTTGAGCTGCCTTCCAGGCTGCGATTGCTGGCGCTCCTCTGGCTTCTCCGGTCCTCCTGTCTGCGTCGCATCTGCGTGTATTGAGGCCTCCAGACCGGCACCATCGGTGTCTGCTTTCATTTCCACTCTCTCTCTCTTGCCCCCCTCTGTTGCGGTCACCACCTTTGTGACCATGTCTGGGATGCCTCTGCCCCACAGTATGTCATCCTGCTGGGACGCGTCCCACTTCTCCTCTCTTTTCTCCAGCCACGTTTTCATCCCTTGCCACTGCACTTCCTGAAGTGCTGTCTGCGCATCCAGCATGTTTGCCATCTTTGCGATGGTTCTGTGTAGCTGTGCTATTTCCCGGGCTTGCTGCTGAACCGCTCGCTCCATGCGCCTCGTCCAGTCCCCGGGGGCCAAGGTGGTCGCCGGGGCCTCGCTCATCCCTCTCCGCTTTCCGTGATCGTTTCTCTCCATCGGCTCAAATATGGTTGCCCCCGTAGTCTCTGCGGCGATGGGTGTCACCGTTGTCGCCATCTCCATCGCTATATATATAGGGACGTCGCTCCTCCCGTCTCCCGCTTCTCCCGTGGCCAGGTTTCTCCTTTCTCTCCCTCTGACCTTGGTCATCACTGCTGTGAGGCAATCCTCTCTCCTAGGGTAGTCCTCATTGTCGCTTGCTCGCTGGCCGACGCGTCGCGTCAATCGCGTTTTCTGCCAAGACTATACTCGAATCCACTCGGTTGTGTGGATTCCTCCACCGGCGGTCTGGAATGTGTTGGAACGCTCGTTCCGGGGTCAATTCGACGTTAGAAATTGATTGCCGCAGTCCGTTTTCCAATTGCTATCGTTGTTGTTGACTTAACGCGCTGTTTCTGCTTTGCCAAGACTTTTGTCGATCATGCGGGGTGTTTGCACGCTCCTCTCTGTTACTTAGTACAGTGCCCAGGCTGTTCAAGGCTATGGCACGATCGGGGTGGTCAAGGGGAAATACAGCTGTGGCTTCCTCAGCCTGTATAATCGCTAGCTGGAGGTCATTCGGAGCTCTGGTGCGCTGGAATCTGAGCGTCAGCATAGCACACAGATTGATCAAATGGCCAGCTCGATCGCCATGGTCTATAGGTGTTTTGGCTACCGTCTCCTCGGCGAGCAAGATCGCTCGCTGCAGGTCGTCTAGATCTCCTGTGCGCTCAAATCTGTAGCCCAGCTTGATACTCAGACTGCTCAGGGTTGCTGCTCGGCCAGGGTGATCGATGGGGAATGCGGTCACTGCCTGCTCGGACAACCGGATCGCCTGCTGCAAGTTATCGATCTCGGATGTCCGTACAAATCTCTCGCTCAACATGGTACTCAAGTTATTCGTAATTGTTGCTCGTATACGGTAGTCTAAGGAGCGTGCAGCTATCGCATCCTCGGCCAATAAGGTCACTCGTTCGAGGTCGTAGAGGTATCCTTTATGCTTGAATCTATACCACAGCGTGATACTGAGGCAGTTCATGCCTAATATCCGCGTAGGATGGTCTAGGGGGCATACAGCTACCGCTTTTTCGGCTAGTAAGATTGCCGGCTGGAGATCATTGAGGTCTCCTGTCCGCTGGAATCTCTGACTCAGCATGTTAGCTAGGTTGATCATGGCTGTTGGTTGGTTAGGGTGGTTGAGGGGGATTGTGGCTAGGGCCCCCTCGGTCTGCAAAATCGCCAATTGCAGTTCGTCGAGGTCACCTGTCCGATGGAATCTCTCGCTTAACCTGGTACTTAGATTGATTAAGGCTCCCGCTCGGTCAAGGTCGTTCGGGGGTGTTGCAGCCACTGCCAATTCCAGAAACGTGATAGCTTTCTGAAGATCGTCCAGGTTCCCGAAGCGATAATATCGTTTAGTAAGCATTTTGTCGAGGTTGTCAAAACAGACAGCTTGGATAGCATGACCCTCAGGAGCTGTCGCTAAGACGTTTTCAGCCAGAAGGATTGCATTATCAAGGTAATCAGGATCATCAGAGTCTGGAGAGGCGAGGTCGGATATTGTATCAGAAATTGAATCAAGAGAAGCGAGAGGAGATGCATTGTAGACCATGTCTAAACGTTCGATGGTATTGAATATATTGACAATGTCGGGAGTTCTGTTAGGATATAGTGGGAGATCATGGTCATCAGGTATCTCATCCACTCGCACTGTAGCTTCGCGAAGATCCTCCAGTTCCCCTGTCTGCTCATACCTGGAAACCAGGCCAGAAATCAGGTTGCTCAAACAAACTACTTGGTCGATTTCTCGGGGTGTTTCAGCTGCTCCTTGTTCGGCCCATGTAATCGCCGCTTGAAGATCATCTAGGTCCTGTGTCTGCTGATACCGCCGATGGAATAGGACAGTCAGATTTTTGAAAACGCTCGCTGGAATGCAGAGGTCGCTGGGCGCTTCTGCAAGAACGTCTTCAGCTATGTGAATTGCAATGTTGAGGGACTCGATATCATCACTAGTTTGAGAAATGATATCGGTAAGCGAGGCAAAGATTTCAATGGATTCTGCTGAAGCGAGATGCTGGTCGCTTTCGGAATCCATAACCTTGAATTGCGTTAGTTAGTAATTTCTCCATCACTCGGACCTTGGGGAATTACGTTTGAGAAAATCGAAGCTGTCGAGCGATAAAATGGCATTCGTTGGTTAAGGAGTGGGTGGGTTATTTGTGTTCACTTGCAGTGACTACTGAACACTGTGATGCGACCGATCTGAAAAATCGTGCCAGTTTAAAACCTTTATCTGATACTTCAGCTGCTGAGGAAATTAATTGCGAGAGCGGCAGCCACACACTGTGCGGCTCCAAGGGCTGAATCTAACGCTCTAGATACAAATATGCCGTGCGGACAATTATGAACGGTATAAGTCTTTGCTGCGCATAGACGATAGATTACTTAAACACTGTTGCGTGTTGAACCTTAATTCGCGAATATATTAATGAAGGTATACATGTGACAGGACCGACTTGGATTCTTGGAAACAAAAAAACGGACCACGTGGGTGTAGTCGTTGCATGTTATCATACTCGAGTACGTTCCAGAGGCACAGTGCGAAAAGGTTACACAGCAGGCTGCGTTAATTTAGCCCAGCCGGAAAGATACTCCCGAAAACATTATCGTTGTCCCGTCATGCAAATAATTTAACGCACCGTGTCAATACCCACATCCGAACAAAGGTGGCTACACTCAACCCGCAGGTTTATTTTATCGTTGTATCTATAACAACCTACGGAACATATACGCCGATTGCTATGTTGAACATTCGGTGCTCGCAAGCTTACAATACCTATTGGAGCTCACTGCTGGTTGCACATGGTTTTGGCTGCGCCCTATTCCGCTCGCGCCTGCGCTGCTGCCTGGTGTGCGCCATGTTGCCTGGTGTGCGCCCTGTTGCCTGGTGCGTGCCCTGATGCCTGGTGTGCGCCTTGTTGCCTGGTGTGTGCCCTGATACCTGGTGTGCGCCTTGTTGCCTGGTGTGCGCCTTGTTGCGTATTCTGCGCCCTGTTGCCTAGTGTGCGCCGTGTTGCCTAGCAGGGTTTGTCTTGCGGAAAGCGCAGCCATCACACGACTGGTGCTGAGTCGATTGAGTAGATCCCTAGAATGTTCGGGAAGCGTATCAATGGTCCTCTCTCAAGGCCCGACCTCACCGTCCCGTCCAAACCATGAGTTCGATGGACTGGTCCGTAGTGCTGGTTTCGGCTGCCTTCGAACACCATACAAGTCCGGCGGTTATCGGCAGTAGGCATCCCGTGGTGCCGGGGTGGTACCGAAATTAGTTGTGGTTGGAGCTGCGATGCTGTGAAATTTGTGAGGTAGGCATTAAAACTAATGGTTTGCAGTTCCGAAATGCTGGCGCGGAGCCTGAGTACAAAATACTGTCTTCTCGATTCTGATTGGTCGGATTTTTGTGGCTGAATGTGGCAAGTACCCATCGTCAAACTGTGCATAGACTGAGTTTTTAAAGCGATTTTTTTACAGCCGCACTATGAATATTAGCGATATCGTAAGTCAGAGACTAGAATACGAAAGTTTGTATATTTATTCATATAGAACAGAGACCTAGCTGGAGGCGGTAGAGATAAACTAACGGGAACTGGGACTTGGAGACAGTCTACTTGGGCTCCATTGTGGTGAGAAATATTTGTGTCACTACCACTAGCTAGAACAGCACTTAAGAACCGCACATGGAAAGAACGTCAAGTAGGCTTGACAATTATAGTGCGAACTACGGGATGAAAACGAGACTGGAATCCGGTTCAAAAACTGCTCTGTGATTGGACCAAGATGGCGTCGCCAAATCACAGTATTTCGACGGATGGATGGAATCCTCCCCTTGGTAACCCCCGATATCTACCCTTGCCAGCTCCATGAATATCTGCCAAATAAGGATGACTGCTATCGTCAAATGCTTCACTTGGTGAACTCGATTGGGCCAGATCTTCACAAGTGCAGGCCTGTAAATCGAAACCTGGCCGGCCGCCAGATAGTCTGTAGACTACCAAGTCTTATGCAGGTCTCGCAGGATATGCTGCCTTCTGCAGGCCTCAAAAGTATACGCAGGCCGGCCTGGCGTTTAAATTATAGGCCTGACCGGCTAGGCTGCTTAGGAGCACAGACTGAAATCCCGTCCAATACCGCGCAGGATTTCGTTTTTTCGGCATTTTAAACCCAGTTCTGGGATGGGATGATAGACCTGGAATCCTGTCCTATTACCATTCCGTAGTTATAGTATTGAGATATGAAGACGTACGAGGAGATAGACTTCAGCAGAGGTTTATATATAGAAGCACCCCGAACAATAGATAGCATATGCGCTTTTACACATGCGAGTGAACCAGTCCCCTCTTTGAGTTGAAGAGCCCAGAGTCTGTACGAGTTATTGGACTGCCATTCCAACGCACGAACTCATAGATGTAGTTATAGTTTACTTTTTTAGATTTACTACCACATCTCTTACCCTCTTTCAACACTCCTCAAGTTGAAACCATTTTTTCTTGTATGAATCATATTGATACCCGCGATGGGTCGATGGAGGGAGTAGATGGGGGGACATCATGCCTTCCAGCTTTCTCAGCTCAGTCTTAGAAGTGTACTTGAAAGGTATAATTGCGAGCGACGGAAAGCGCACTGAGAAGATAAAAAGTTAAGCGGGCTTGACAGAGCGCAAGGGTATGGCTGGTAGATTGTCTGCCATTCTCAGACTTACGGGCTTCCAGGATACATCTTGGCTGACGGGGTTTGTGTGCGAATGGGTGTGCACAAGGCATACACGGCTTATGATTGCAAGCCTTGACAGACCATGAAACAACTTCAACTTCATACACACCTTTAGGAGTGAGTGGGTGTGTGGGAGGCTATATGTTTGCTTCAGTAGAGATAAGTGGTAAAATGTGGTACCCGATAGACATTGCCACCATCACACCTAAATAGTCTTAGTTCGCACCTTACGGGTTGTTTTATTTGCCAGGTGCACTTACCCAATTGTCTTACTCACATCTTTTGGGATGTTTGGTATCGGTGTTTGTAAATAAAATTCGGGTTTATGCAACCTACCAAGTTACAGCATTTTCAGCCGCACAACTACGTTTATTTATATTACGTGTGCCCGCCGGAGCTGTATGTTCGTTTTGTGCGCTTTTAATATTCCACAACCTAAGACATTCCACATCTTAGCCCAAAATCTCCACCATACACGCAACCAACGAAACTGAAGGCAGCAGGCCACCAATATGGACCACACTGCGCAGGACACAAGACGTACACAGCCACTTGATGCTTCACCATCCGCAGGCAAGGTTGAGCATACCAATAATACTGAAGGTAGCGCTTTTTCTAGCATTGGAGAATCAGGATCCAGCGATCCCAGGAATTCAACTCCGCCACCAAAGTGTTATCGGATATCCAGTATTCCATGCAACTGGAATGAGAACGATCTTTTTAATGCTCTTCACGCCAGTGATCCACCACTCACACGCCAGGGCTACCAACTGTCACTCTACCCAGCATGCTACACCGATACTAAAACGGCTTTGCTCATCTTGGATCCTTGTGTCGAACATTTGCAGTATCCTAAGCATGTGAAAATCTCGAATGGCACGATTTGTCTCACAATTGATAGTGACTTTGATAGTCTAACGCCATTGAACGTTCCCGAAGGTGACATAGTCGCAGAGTTAGTTTTGACTATGACTGCCAAAGCTATAAAATATGCTGAAATGTGTTGTTACAGTGTGATCGCGGTGACCAGCCCTGCAGGTCATGCGTTTGGATCCTGGATGAGCTGTGAAACCAACAAAATGTGGCTAAAGGACTTTCTACCGTATGATATACGAAATATCCGGATCATGTCTTACGGTTACGACGGTCGGCTTGTTGGACAGGGTGAATCTGATAATAGGCTACTCGATTACCAACGGCTTTTTGTCCAGGATATTGAGAATGCCCGGAGCGCCACCGTGGTAGGTGTATCGGTATGATATCATTTTATTGCATGTCGTAATGATGGGCGTGTGAAGAAAAGCCGACCACTTATATTCATTGGACATAGCCGCGGGGGTATTCTAATTTTGCAGGTACGTGCATTATACTTTGGTCAACATTGACCTAGAAAACCTATCATATAACTTACGCAGTGTTTCAAGGCATTGATCGAGTGCAGACGTAATCCGTCTCATAAACACATCATTGATGCAACGTATTCAATAATATTTTTCGGGACTCCACATCAAGGCATGCCAACTTACGCCTTAGAAGAGATGGTTGACTGTGAAACGTCTAGACATAACTTACTCGAAGGCTCGGAATTCCTTGAAGATCAAAAGGATCAACTCAGCTACATCTGGAACGAGTATAAGCCAAAAATCATCAGCTTTTATGAGACAGCGCCTACGTTCAGAGTTCAATGGGTAGGACTATAAAAGCCTAGCACTCGTGAACAAGGCTAACTTTACCTAGCCATACTCGGGAAGTTATGCGGAAAATGTCAATGATTTAGAAATGGTCAAACCATTTTCTGCCCAACTCTATATATCACATGAACAGCGAGTTCCTGTAGATGTAAACCATACCAACATGGTCAAGTTCGCTTCAGCAGATGATTCAACCTATCGAACGGTAGTACGGTACCTGAAGGAATGGGTAGAAGGTATTGTCGATTCCAACGGTATACAGTGACCCCTTTCCAGAAGCTGGCTGGAAAACGCACTGATTGCTACTGTGCAGCGGCAACAACAAAGATGAAAAACTATCAAAGTACGTAACTGCTCCAAATATAGCTATATATAAATTAGATTTGTAACCAATTGCGCTGGAAATTAGGTTCCCAGGACTATATCGACTGCCTAAAAAGTTTGAAATCATCAGACTACGAAAGTTATCGCGATGAACTCTGTCTCAAGCGCCATGATGATACTTGCACCTGGCTTCTAGGTCATGAAAGTTACAAGAATTGGGTTAAAGATGATGGGCACCCAATTCTCTGGATCTCTGGGGATCCAGGTTGCGGAAAGAGCGTATTATCATCATTTCTGACCAAACAAATCATTCGGGGCAAACCCAACGAGCATTACATGACATATTTCTTCTGTGACGACAAGGACGAACGATTGAGGTCCGCTTATGCAATCTTGGTGAATTTGCTTACTCAGCTTTTGAAGCAAGTACCGGATGTTATTAACCACTTTTTGGCTGAGCATGAGTACGCAACAAACAAAGGTAATACTTCCTGGAGCTATGGCATGCTCTGGCGAGTATTTGAAAGAATAATGAAACGCACACATACCGGGCATTTCTATATTTTGATTGACGCTCTTGGTATGCACCTCTGACTGATAATAAGGCGCAGCTCACAACTGTAGACGAGTGTGAGGAACGATCACGCACAGTCCTCTTGGAGCAGCTTCAGCACCTTTTTCTCAGCCTCTCTTCTACTCGATCTATTAAGCTTCTCATCACTAGTCGTCCCCACATACCAGTTGAATCAGTTTTCCAGGATATCTCAATAATCCCTCTGGCAGCCCACAACTTGCAAAACGATATTGTAGCATTTGTGAAAACTGAAGTTGACAAACTGGAGTTTGTTGATACTCTCGGCAAGGAAATACAAAAATTTCTTATGAATCGCGCAAAGGGAATGTTCCTGTGGGTTTCCCTCATCGTGGACGACCTCAAAAAGTCTACAAACACAACACCTCGGGCAATCAAAAAGAAGCTTGAGAGTCTGCCTCCGGATCTGCCAGGAGTGTATATGAACATCTTGGAGAAGATACAAACGAAAGACCAAGCAGCAGCGCAGACCATTCTTCAATGGGTGGTTTGGGCTATACGTCCCTTGACCCTCGAAGAGTTGAGAATAGCTATTGCGATACTGCCCCATCGCTCCTTGTCTTCGATGCAAGATGACATGGAGGCAGATTTGCGGCAGGTTCTACGTTTGATTTTTGGGCCGATGCTCAGAATAGAAGCCGATACGACTGTCCATCTTGTTCATCAGTCTGCTAAAGACTTCCTGAGGAATATGAATCGGGCGATGACCAAGGATTTGGCGGACCACCCCCCACCCCCACATCTTTGCCTTTTAGCTGCAGAATCCAACAAGAAGCTTGCTCAATCCTGTCTGAGGTATCTGTCATTCGATGAGTGCGAAGTTGGACCAGTCTGTGGCAATTACTATCGGGATGAGGTCAGGCAGAAAATAGAACATCGAAAGCAGGAGCTACCATTTCTAGACTACGCTGCAACGCATTGGCCAGGGCATACAAGGCAGATAGATCGAATAGATGAACACCAGGCTTTGTGCCACGACTTTCGAGAACTCGCAAGCTCCCCAAATAAATTTGACCTAGCTTACCAGATATTTTCGGGATCATGGAACGGATATTATTATAAAACAGCGCCACTTCAAATTGTAGCGTACTTTGGGTTTATTAAATTCGTCGAAGAACTTTTAGCGTACGGCGTCGATATTAACAACCAGCGCGGCAAATACGGCAACGCACTCGAAGCTGCCGCACTTGCAGGCCACGAAGCTGTGGTTCGTCTGCTGATTGATCACGGCGCCAACGTCAACGGTCAGAGCGTCGAATACAACCGCATACTCCAGGCTGACACAAATAGAGGCGACAAGTCTACGGCTTGTCAAGTCGACTACCTCAACGCTCAGGGAAGTTATTACGGCAATGCGCTCCAGGCGGCGGCAGCTAAAGGCCATGAGTCTGTAGTTCAACTGCTGATCGACCGCGGCGCCAACATCAACGCTCAGGGCGGTATCTTCAAGAACGCGCTCCATGCAGCGTCAGCTGAAGGCCACGTGTCTATAGTTGATCGGCTGCTCTTCCGCGGGGCCAACATCAATGCTGAGGGTGGCAAATTCGGCAACGCACTTCAGGCGGCTTCATTTAGAGGCCACGAGTCAGTGGTTCTCCTGTTGATCAACTGTGGCTCCGAAATCAACTCTCAAGGTGGCGAATATGGCAACGCACTCCAGGCTGCTACAGTGCAGGGTCATAAGTCTGTGGTTATGCTGTTGCTCGACCGGGGCGCAAACATCGACGCTGAGGGTGGAAAATACGGCAACGCTCTCCAGGCAGCTTGTTTTGGAGGCCACGAGGCTGTGGTTCATCTTCTGATCGACCGTCGTACCAAAATCAACTCTCAAGGTGGGGAATACGGCAACGCACTCCAGGCGGCCGCAGTGGGCGGCCATACTTCACTAGTTCGACTGTTGCTCGACCACGGCGCCAACATCCACGCTGAGGGTGGCAAATACGGCAACGCGCTCCAGGGGGCCTGTTATCGAGGCCACGAGGCTGTGGTTCATCTTCTAATCGACCGTCGTACCAAAATCAACTCTCAAAGAGGGGAATACGGCAACGCACTCCAGGCGGCCGCAGTGGACGGCCATACGTCACTAGTTCGACTGTTGCTCGACCACGGCGCCAACATCCATGCTGGGGGTGGCAAATTCGGCAACGCACTCCAGGCGGCTTGTTTTGGAGGCCACAAGGATATAGTTAATCTGCTAGTCAACAAGGGCGCAAACGTCGACTCTCAGGGTGGTCAATACGGCAACGCACTGCATGCGGCAACAATTCGCGGTCATAAGTCTGTGGTTGAACTGCTGCTCGACCACCACGCATCTATAAACGCTGAAAGTGGCTATTTTGGTAATGGACTCCAGGCGGCCGCAGCTGGAGGCCACGAAGCTGTGGTTCGACTACTGATTGACCGCGGTGTGAATATCAACAGTAAGGGCGGTCATTACGGAAGCGCACTCCAGGCGGCAGCAGATTGTGATAAGCATTCTGTGGTTCAATTACTGGTCGACCACGGCGCGGACATAAACGCTGAGGACATTAACCGCAGCGCACTTCTGGCAGCTGCATATGGAGGCTACGAGTCTATTGTTCGTCTGCTGATCGACCGTGGCGCCGACGTCAATGCTGAAAGCATCCATGGCACCGCGCTCCAGGCAGCCTCATCTAGTGGCCATTTATGTATTGTTCGTTTACTATTAGACAACGACGCTAATATAAACGCTTCGGGCATCAGCCGCAACGCACTCCAGTCAGCCGCAGCTGAAGGCCATGAGTCTATTGTTCGTTTGCTGCTCGACCGCGGTGCTGACATCCCCTACAACGCACTCCAGTTAGCCGAAGATGGAGGCCACCCGGGTGTTGTTCGTCTATTGATCGACCGCGGTGCAAAGAATATCGTTCAGGAAGGCACATGACGGAAGACTCTTCTGGAGACCCTAGATACCTCTAGTAAGTAGTTTGTCTGTTGAGGCTGTCATACAGAATTGTTACAGAGCTATACTTCACCTATTTGTTGAGCTGGAAGCTAGCGGTGGCAGAATGCGTTCTAATTGCTGCTTTTTTCTTTGATTTTTTGGGAGATTTTTTTCAACAATGCAGGTGGGGCGTAGTAATTGTGCGTACAAACTGCGTGGAGTATTCTCAAAAGGTCAGGGCGTGCGTAGGTTTTCATTGGGCTGGTGATGAGTGTGCAATGTTATGATTCTATTTGGAATGTGTAACCAAATTTTATAGTTTCAGGTTATCTCGTAAGCAGACTGGGAAAATAAATTTTGCGGCCGACCGTGCTTGCGAGCTAGGCTATATATGTGCGCACAATAGAAAGTTTCAGGTACGATTGACAAAACCGTTTCATATCAACACAGTCGTTCTACTACAATCTACCAGTTCTTCTCTATCAGGAAGAGCTCGACTGGGGTTTAGCGTTGGGTTCGATTCAGGATACGAAGAGGAATCCTCAAAATCGCCGAGGTTTGTCCATAACCAGTGTTGTCCACCGTGCCGTCCGACGGCTGGGAATGGCAAAACACTGTCTCCGGCCAACCTTCACTATCTTCAGTGGACATCAAGCATGTAGGTGTTCTACGATACTAGAGATGACTGAACCAATTGTAATGGATAGAGTTTGCGGTACATATTATGGGTAAACCTAAAGTTCGGTATGATTCATCTCGTTGTGTATTGCATCCTTAAGGGATATCTGCCGGGGACTGCCGGGAATGAACTGCCAGGAATGAGCCGGCAGCATCATGGCGTCCCCAGCCGTCCTATCCGTCCGTCCCTGTCCTGAGTGATCGCGGACGGACGGGACGGTTGAATTCACAGTACACTGACCCTAACTCTGTTGATATACACGCTAGGATTGACAGCTGCGGTGGCAGGATACCAATATTGCTGTGTTTACACATGCCTAGCGGTGAAAACTCGATACTTTCTCGTATACTTGTACATACAAAGATCTAGAGTGAGAGGAAAGGGAAACTAGCATATACGGTAACCAATCAGGTGATTTTGTGCGAAAATCCTCGACAATGAGAACATAGGCCCACGATAGTAAACATGCGCTAATCGTGATGACTGTCTCCTTTAACTAGTAGATCGTTAGGATTCCCTTCAGCACCCTCTATTCCCTTCTGTGTAATCCGGATGAACAGCCACAAACAACCATTGACAACCAAGTACTGACATGTGATTCCGGAACTCCGGGATTAAGATAACAGCTACGTTTCGGAACAGAGCTGCAGTAATCGGAACTACCGGAAAGGACTCGGGAGTCATAATAGGTTCGGATAACGTCTTTTAGCAGTACCTGGCTAGATCGGACATTACCGAGGCAACAAGCGATAGAATCGTACCCGACACGACCCGACAGCGGACTTGTTCATTCACTTACGTATGTGAAGATGTCGGTACGGAAGAAAATCCCGTATGCAACCGTACTTCAATGCTTAGTGCACGTAGTTATGTTGTGGTACCCATTCCGTCTCCCATGAGGCTGAAGGTTTGGCATCGACATCAGCTGTGCAACAACAAACGTGCTAGTTTTTTGCACTTAGCGGGCAATAAGGATTTATTCCTTGGTTTTTATGAGAATTGCCCCATACTCCCAACAACCAGGTTTGAACCATTACGAACAATATCATTTGTTCTAGTCAGTTCACGGAGGATGTCAGTCCGCGGAGTGACTAGTCAACCCGCGGAGTAACTGGGCTCCATGAACTGACCGGTCACTTCATGGAGTCTACCACAACTCCGTGAACTGACCAGTCACTTCGTGGAGCCATGGCGACACTCAGAAAATGACAAAAGTTTGGTTTAATTACGTCCGCAAGCATTTGTCCAATTACCTAGAGATGTATATATGTAATATGTACAATACATTGCTCTTTCAACTCCCGGTCTTTGATTTACAATATCTTTAAAATTGATAGAGCAGCTTTAAAAATACACTCAAAAATCGCCCAAAATCGATGATTTTGCACAACTATTCTATTAATATGAGAGATATAGTCAATTGGAGAACAGGAGGTGAAAGCGCAATGAATTGTGCATATTTCATGTATACATAACTTTGGGATCAGAGCAACTGTTAATTGTGTATGAGCATAATTAGCACTGGTTAGTTCACGGATCCATGATCTGACTGGTTCATTCACGGAAGGTGGGACTCCGTGAACTGACTAGTCACTCCGCGGACTGACATTCTCCGTGAACTGACTAGAACATGGAGTCCAGTTACTCCGCGGGTTGACTAGTCACTCCGCGGACTGACATCCTCCGTGAACTGACTAGAACATTCTGTACAGTGTTGGAGTCACGCATTCGGCTAACTCCTCTGTTGAGAGATTAGCAATATCTGCGGTGCACAATGTCACTCGTCAAGAAGTTCTCAACCCCGTGCAAACTTGAGGCAGCCAGGTAATTAAGTTTGTTGAAAATCGACAGGCTCGATGTGGAAGCTAACGCCATAGACCGCTCGCTTACCCAGAAGCCGCACTCCTTTGAATCTCAGAACCGTTACGATGAAGTCGTCAAGCAACCCCTCACCAGGGACGAAGTAGACTACCACTTCAAAGACAGGAAGGGCCTGTCGCTGCTATTCAGTGCAATCATAAACAACCAGCATTCGGTAATGAAAAACTCCTTGCTGAGGACGTTGTGGATGTCAACCCAAAGGACAGAAACGGCCAGTCGCCTCTCTCCTGGGTAGTTGAACACAAGCGCGAAGAAGTAGTCGAGCGGCTCCTCTCCCGGGAGAATCTGAACGTCAACTGCGAAAACAGAGATAGCGAAACAACAATCTCTCACGCAGCCGCACACGGGTATGTCGCCATAGTCAAACTGCTCCTGCACCGGGACGATCTGGACGTCCACTTCAAAAACAGGCATGGCCAGACGCCGGTCTCCGATGCAATCCCACACGGGTATTTCGACATAGTCGAACTGCACTTCACCAGGAACGACGTGGATGAAAGCACAACCTCGTTCCTCCGCAGAGTACCTAGTCAGTTCACGGAGTCCCACCGTCCGTGAACGAACCGGAGTCCGCACCCCACCTCCGTGAACAGACAAGTCCGTTCGCGAAGCGAGTCAAAAATTGTAATAAAAAGGATTGCCATCGAGAACTTACTCTTCTGGAAGCTGCTCGTCTTCAGTCCCCTGCTGAGCTTATCTAAGTGCGTTGTAGGTGTAAAGGCAACTGCACCACTGTTCCATGCAAGTGTTTCAAAGCAATAGCCAAGTGCACACTTCATTGCCATGGCCGAAATGTTGGTGCGCAGTGCATAAATACTGGACCTTCTGTTGCACCATCAGGTACTTTCAATCTCGAACGAAACACAAGATCGGCTCCTCTGTAGCCAAGTCACAATCTAACACGCTATAGAGCTAATACACAACGAGATGCTTGAGTGTCTACTGATCCCACATCTGCGGAGGATACTGCTAATGAGAGCAGTAATTTGACAGCCCTGGATGCTGAGGATGAGGAGGTTCTCGAGGAGGAAGGGGTTATTGCGGAGGAAGAGGAAGAGGAAGAGGTGTTGACTAGGGATTTGGCCTGGTAGCTTCCTTAGCCTTCGATGCTAGTGGACTCAGGCATGAGGCCAGTGGCTTGCCGCCCCCATTGACCTCGCCTGCCCCTGCCAGACTCATCTGCCCCCACCAATCTCGCCTGCCCCCATCGGCCTTGCCTGCCCCCATGCTGAGCAGCAGGCCTAGCCTTGGCACTGATGCTCAGCTTCGGGCGCCGGCTCTGGCTGTGGGCACGGAGCTTTTCCTTCTCTCTCTTTCATATATAGGTTCATAGTTTTCCCTCTCTCTGGATCGACTGACAATTCACAATCTTCTCTGCTTCTCCATCATCTTCTCGTGTCAGCAAGGGCAGGAGGGCAATGAGGAGGAGGGCAACCGGAAGGGAAATGAGGAAGATGAGCCAGTTTCAAATGATCACATGGAGTACAGCGTAATTGTAGACCGCAATTCGACGAGCGGCACACCTGGAGCCGGGCCCAGGGCAGCGACTGGCGAGGCGGATCAACAGAAGGGCGCGGAGTGTCCTCGCCCACGGCATCGCAACCGAGATCCACTGGGTCCCGGGACACTCCGGCATCCCCGGAAACGAAGAAGCAGACCGTCAGGCGAACTTGGCCCGAGACGCAAGCGGAAGCACAGTGATAGAGCGGCCATACACCTCAGCCTCGAACAGGGCTAGACGAATCTCCGAGGGAAGGTCGGCAGCGAAGGCGGAGTGGGAGGCCGACAAGTGCAGCAAGCACTTCAGCTACAGACTCAAGGGCAAGGCGGGGACCAAAAGACCTATCCCGATGACAAGCGTAAAATCGCTGGCCGCCAGGTTCTACTGACTGAAGTCCGGGCATGCGCCCACTGGAGTCTACCTAAAGCGGTTCGGCCACCGAGATGACGATAAATGCTGGTGGTGTGGAGGGACTGTGCCCCAGATGCGGGAGCACCTCTTCTGCCACTGCAGCAGATGGAAAGACCAGCAGAAGACACTCTGGAAGACAGTGGGACAGGCAACAGGCTGAAAAGCGGGCAGATGCCGGCAGGTGCAGATCTCTGAGCTTTTTACCATAGAGGTGTGCGACCAGGTGGTGATGGACTTTTTGGCGGCCACTGAGGTCGGGAAATTTCTGCCCAAATGAAGGAGCGGTATGGAGCGGGCTAAGGGCTTGGGGGCTCGGAGGCGGCGCTGGCGGCAACGGGATTATACTATTCTTCCTTTCTTTATTTCTTTCTTGTCCTTTTTGTCTTTCTCTCATCTTTCATTTGTCAGCGGGGACGACGGGTAGCAGGGGGGGAGCTCCGCCATCTAGCCGGCTCGCCCGGAGGCGGAGGGGATATCAGGGTTCTGTCATACTTTAATTAGAGTCAATACAGTATGATTAAACAACAACAACAACAGCGTAATTGTAGTTTCGTCAGGACGTCCAAGAGGCATCTGATTGTAGGGATCACGATGATGTATAAATTATTTATATTTCTTCATTGACTCCGTGAATGAACTAGTCAGTTCACGGAGGTGGGGTACGGACTCCGTGAACGGATGGTTTGTTCATGGAAGGTGGGCCTCCATGAACAGACTAGGTACTCAGCGGTGGAACCACCTCTGTGAATGGACTAGAACATATACCATACCAACGGCCGACAACCATACCTAACCCGAGAGTGCCGAGTATAATACCAAGCCTAAGACAACCGGAAAATCGAGTACCATACGAATAGATCCTAATGTCCGAGAGCGACACTTATTATTCTCAAGCCCAAAAATTCCCAGGACGACAAATTATAGTCAAGTTCATGGTAAGCCCTTGTCCCAACGTGTTTGGCATTTTGCGTCACTGCACACCGTTGATCTTGTTGGCACGGGATTTGGCCTGATGGCTTGTGTCCCGTCGGCCTGAGGTTGCGGGCATGATGCCGGTGGCTTGCGGCCCCCATGGGCCGCCCTCCGCCCCCATGCCGAGGAGGAGGTCTAGCCCAAGGAGTGATGCCCGGCATCGGTCTCTGGATGTGATGCTCGGCTTCGCCGAGTATACTCTCTCCTTTCCTATATATTTGCGTGTTTTTCACTCTCTCTATGTTCTTTAGACAATCACTTTTGTACGATAGTCAATTCAATATCTCTATTCGTACTCGATTGATCTCAATAGGTTATGAGCCCGGCGCTTTCAGTTCTTTTGGAATCGACATCTATTAGTTCCATAGAATGTTTTATTATTTCCAGCTATTAAAGTCTCGTAGCTCGACCTCGTCCATTTAGAGCCCGCTACTTTAAGTTCTATTAGAATCGACACCCAGTATTAGTATTTGTTTACCGTCTCTCCTCTGCCTGTGTTTCAGTGGATCGAGTCGGCGTCTATTATTTGTTTATCGTTTCTCCTCTACCTTGTGTTGCATTGGACTGAATTGACGCCTATTAGTAGTGCCTCTATCGTTTTTCAACCTCCGCCGCCTCCGAAAGCATGGAACATTGTCCACGAGTATTGGGTTGACTGCGGTCCCCTCTATTTCTTGAGTTGACTGCGTGTCCTCTACCTTCCTTGGGCTGACTTTGTACCCCTACCTTCTTGCGTCGGTTATGTGTCGACTGCCTCTCCTCCCGCCGACTAGTTACACGCCAACTAAACCTCAAAGCCCCAAGCACCTCCGAGCCTCGAGCACCGCCCGTTCTCGAACAACGCGTCGCTACCCTCGAGCAGCGTGTCTACCATTCCTCCTCGTGTCAACTACTCGTTCTGTATTGACTGCTCCACCTTCTATCATCTGTGTGTCGACTTCTTATTCGTGTCGATTACCTCTCCTCGCGTCGACTACTTGTTGATGTCAACTACTCCTTATATCAAAATCTTTTGGAAATACAGTGTGCTGTTGAAAATATCTACGATGAGTGCGGGTTATGGACCGTGGATACTTGGGCAATATCCGCCGATGCACAGTTATGCGATTCGGGTCAATGGACCCCAAGAGACCGGCGGTGGCAGTTTTGGCCATGCATCCACGAAGTCTAGACTCCTCATGGCGAGGAATAGGAAGCTCTATTGTGAGCCGTACATTACGTACCTTCGACCTTGCAACTAAGATAACTGTTGCTGGAAGCCCTAAGGTTCATGGTCGTGACAGTCACTTTAGACTTCACACCATGGCTGTCATTTTAGGCTTCACACCATGCTCGCCCTCATGCTCTTCATACTTCAGACGCACCTTTATCCGTCTCTCTTGTACCTACAATCAACTCACTCATTCACATCAACAATAACAACAGCGATTTATGCCCACGGATGTGTACACGGATTTAACTGGGAGAGTTTGTGAAGGATATAAGTCTCAGGTAGATAGCTTCGGGTATAGGACTTTGGCAAGATTTGATTGGATTTATATGTTTTCTCATGACTTGGATTCGGGTTTGAATTTGGTCTCCAAGGAGCGTTTTTTTTGTTACGTTTCGGGTCTTCCCTTCTCTCTTGTTCTCTTTTGTCAACAAGTTATTCGGGACTTGGAGGATTTCAGGGCCTTCATTTGTTTTCTCTTCTCTCCCGCCCTTTCTAATTGGTTTGTTCACTTTGTTTGGAACTGTTGACACGAGAAGATGATGGAGAAGAAGAGAAGAAGATGAATTGTCTGTCGATCCAAAGAGAAGGAAAACTATGGACTTATATATGAAAGAGAGAGAAGGAAAACTCAATGCCGACTGCCAAAGCCGGAGCCCAATGCCGAGTACCAGTGCCGAGCCCTCCTCCTCGCCATAGGGGCAGGCGAGGCCGATGGGGGCAGGCGAGGCTGGTGGGGGCAGGCGAGGCTGGCGGGGGCAGGCGAGGCCAATGGGGGCCGTAAGCCACCGGCCTCATGCCCGAGCCCGCCAGCACCAAACACTAGGGAAGCCACCGGGCCCAATCACTAGTCAACAGGAACGCCTTGGGCCAAAGAGGGAGTGTTGACACGGGATTTGGCCCGATTGCTTGCGTGGCATTCGGGGGCTTACAGCCCCCCATCGGCCTAAGGCTACAGGCATGAGGCCGGTGGTTTGAAGCCCTCAAGGGCCGCCACCAGCCCCATGCCGAGGAGGTCTAGTCCCGGGAGTGATGCCCGGCATCGATCTCCGGTTGTGATACTCGGCTTCACCGAGTATGCTCTCTCCTTTCCCGTATATCTATGCCTGTCTTTCTCTCTCTTTGCTCTTGAGACAATCACTATTGTACGATAGTCAATTCAATATCTCTATTTGTACTCGATTGATCTCAACAATCTTCGTTTAGCAATTTACCGCCGTCGAGAAAAACGGTAAAGCAGAAAGTCACTCGCAAGCACTGATGTCAACTGTGCCGTCGGACAGCCAGGGAGCACCGGGGACAGCGAATACACCGTCCTCAACCAATTTCATCCATTCCCAGCTAACATACACAATCCTCGTCCAACATCAAGCATCTAGGTATTTTGTATAGCTAGAGATGATTAAACCAATAGTAATAGATAGAGTTTGCAGTACACATTGCGGCTAAATTTGAGGCTTGGTATAATTCAACTCGGCGTACTACTGCTGAATTTCATATCGATTGATATCTGCCGGTGACTGCCGGTGACTGCCATGATGACTGGGAGACGGCAAATTGGCGTCCTCGGCCGTGCAGCCCGTCTGTCTCCGTTCAGCCTGGAAAAGGCGGCATCGTTTCCGTCCTACCCTCGGACGGATGGCGCCTTGCCGTTCGACCCCGTTCTCAGTGACCCCGGATGGACGGGACGGTTGATTTCCCTGCTCGCAACCAAATCTGGCCATTGGGCTCCAGTCAGTCACCATGTTGTGGATCCAGCAGTTTCAGATCTTCATTTTTCTGTTGAACGAACCGGGAAATATGCGAGAAGAGGAGGATTTTGTTGGAACTTCATACTGACGTGATCTTTGATTGTCTATTGGTTGGCTTGTGATAAGGCATGGCCGGCAAAATAAAAAACTAAGATACCCTCCAAGACAGACAAGACATCTTCGCTCATGGCTTCTAAAATTGTACTCTTGGCAGGTAAGAGGCTATATAGCTTTATCGCTGCACCCCCAGCGAACGAAAGCTGCTGCATATATAATTAGACAGTCCATATTTTTTCAGCTACTGGCCTGTATGAAGATACTTATATCAGGACTGATACGTGTTGATGAGTTTCAGCTGCAAGAGATGAATGCATATTTATACGTGTATGGGCTCCGATATAGGTCATTCCCGCCACGATAGATATGGATAATAGTATTTAGTATAATTATGCACAGGAACTGGTTATCAAAAGATATTAAGTACTGATGTCTCTTATTGTCTTGAAGTCTGAAGTCACCAGCTGGACTCGGGAGCGGTCATTTGCAGCGGATATTGTTCGACGGTAGATACCGAGAGTTACGGAAGCTAAGGTTGCCGCATTTCAAATTAAAAAGTCCTAACTCGAACGGAGAAGATCTATACATCGTTTTTAACGAATGACTAGGACTCGATACAGATTCCTGAACTGTCCTTTACATTCTGCTTGTAAGATGGAGTTTTTCCTTCCGACGATGTATAATCCGAATACAGACGATACGAGCGGGCTAGATATATCTATTTATCCGCTACTTAATCAATTGGGGTTGTAAGTATGTTCCGTTGATTGGTTCTAAGACTAAGTCAAAGAAGCCACAAAGAATTTCTACGCTAGTGATCCTCACGAACTCTAGCCCATTACTACGTGATATACGTACTCAACTCAAACCTATATCCACGGACTCTATATATCCGCCATTCTACGGAGTCTAACATAATGGAGAGCATTAGTAAAGAGTCCAAGGTTATCGCAAAAGGCTGTTACCGTCTAAGTCTTGACGGAGTACGAGGTCATGGGATAAAGGTCGTAAAACCGGATACCACCCGGTATATTATACTTGCGGTCAACATCACATGGTCGTCACAGGGGGCTCATTGCTGGTTAGGTTGAATCAGTTCTGGATTTCAATTTATCCGCGACCTTATCGTCCTACGACCCAGGAGATAAATTAAATCTCAGCTTAGCCAACGTAATCAGACAAATTTTAAATTTCAGACCCACACTCAATACGGTATGTTAGCGGAAAAACGCCAGTATATGAGATCGGGTACGATTGAACCGTCGACTATCGGCTAACGCCGAGCCGCATCAGCCTTGTTCCTTTGTCCTCAGAACCTAACAGCATACAATAAAAAAAACAGAAAAATGCGATAAAATAAATTAAGTACAAAATCATTTAAAATTTGCACTCAATTTGGGTTAGGCATTTAAATTGAAAATAGGTTGCAGAGAGTTTTTGTGTAAAATATTGCAACAAATACATGTATTTTCGCTCTTTTCTATCATTTTTTTGTGATAATGAGAATGATCATGATATAACAACCTATATCACAACCTCTACTACAAAAATACTTGGCAAAAATTAATTTAAATAAGAGAGCAATACAAGCCAAAATTTCAAATATTTTTTTGTGGAACGCAAGACATCCCTGGAACCCAAGTACGAATGAATGAGAATGCAAGACACTGTCGACATGGATCGGTTACTGCCAGAAGGAAAAGGTGCGCCGGCTCGGCAGCAACTTGGAAAACAACGTGCATTCGAGCTGCAGAGCAGGGAATAAATTCGGAACGCAACCAATGTTGCATGCATGATAAGCAAAAGTATTTTGGGGACCGAAGATTGATAGCGGTTACTGCAGACAGTTGATAGTGGGTGTGCTCTTTGTTTAATGAAATGAGGATTGTGGATCTAAAGTAACTACATTAATGAAGGGTTAAATCGTGGCTGCAAGCGGTCTGGGGATAAATTAGAACCACATGATAGATGACCCATCATCGATCGCTAAGGGATATAAATTTCTTTTGCACAAAAATATTTGGTCGCGACAAGACTATTACTCTGTTGTTTGATCATATTGTATTCACACTTTGCTGTTCCGATTTCTTGTTGGAATCACCACATCTCTAAGAACAAGGTTACTCCCACGTGGTAATCGCTGATTTGTGATCGAGAATAACCCTAGAAATCTTGGCGCGTGAAGCGACAACCTATCAGAGGATGAAACACTACACCACTACTAGGCATCAAACGCTCATAATAAAACGAAGGTGTCTCCAGTCTCATTACCCCGCAGTAGCTCCATCCCCACAGTCCCTTCCCGCAACAATATCTCCAGATTTGCGGCCTATTGATACATGATGCCTATTACGGACACGCTTAATTCATTAAAGAATTGGATTAATCCGGTGTCCGCGCCTCCTACGGAATCTCCAACCCGCACTCCGACGCCAAATGCAGTTGAACTACTCTCGAAATACCGCACGTTTCGTTTGTCGTCCATACCTATTGAGGTCCAGAGACAGCAACTTCGGGAATCTTTGGAAGCCCTATATCCTGGCACCGACAAAAAATTTAACGTGAAGGTTTTGTGTCTGGCTCCAAAAGGTTGCCGATGGCAAGTTGGCACGGCTACTTTCATCAGAGAACCGCCGGAATTCAAGAGATGTTTGCCCAATTGTAGACAGGAGCTATCAATAAATATTGCGGGTGCTGAAGTCGAGTTGGCAATTGATGTTGATTTCTATGGAATGGTATTGGCCCCGCTCATATGTCTACACGCCAGTAACTAACTTCCCTCCAGACACCTCTTTATTGTCATCCGAAGCAGGAAGTTGTAGTCGAGTAAGTTACTTTTTCTTTGCTCAAGGATTAGCTTGGTCAACGAAACTAACTATAATGTTTCGTCAGTGTCTTTGCTGTGTCGGGAGTTGGCGGACATGCGTTCGGTTCATGGAAGTCACCGGCATCAGGACACAAGATGTGGCTGAGAGACTTCATCCCACAGGATATCCCTAAGATCAGGACTTTCATATTTGGTTATGACGCCGCTTTGAAAGACAGTACATCTACTAGTTCTTTTTCTGACTATGCAAGACAACTTTTACTTGCCATACATAACGCGCGAGTTGACGGCATGGGGGTAGGTTTACTATCGACTTATGTATTTTCTGCTTTTGATTCACAATAATTTAGGAAACCAAACGACCAATAATCTTCATCGCGCATAGCATGGGTGGAGTTCTTATAAAGGCGGTGTGTAACCTTCCGTCTCCTTCATCCAAACCAATGACAGTATTCCTAAGCGGCCCAGCCTGCCGCCCACTGATCAGTTATGCCAGCCGGACCTGGCCGCTTAAGAACACTGATCTGTAACAGACCGATACATTGTCCAGAATTGGGAGAAGCTGAAAATGATTGCATTGCATTAATTTCGAGCAATTGGTTTTTCGGCTGTATACTTTTAGTTCTGCTGGGTTGTTGTGATTTTAGCAAAAGCGTATTCTCGTCTATCAATGACTAACCCTTATGCAGGCACTAGCAGCTGCGGCACAAGGTCATTCTGAAGATGACCGACTGATTCTTCAGTCATGCGTCGGAATTTTTCTCTTCGGGGTTCCAAATCGAGGTCTCGATGCGAGTAATCTAGAAACCCTCGTTCGCAAACAGAAAAATGCCCAATTGATATCAGATTTAAAAGAGGGATCTCCGCTGCTGCGCCATATCGATGAGGCCTTCCGTAACAGCTTCATTTATAAGGATACCATAGTCATATCTTTCTTCGAAACCAAGGACACGAGGACTGTAAACGTATTCATCCCTTCCCCTCTCTTTCGTGTTACAGACTAGGGTGAGCGTAATGACAAACGGGCAACCACCATTTGTCACCGGCGCGGATAGTGTTCAGCACGGTGTAAGATAAGAGATGACAGTGGAGCCCTAGGTGCCTGTCGCCGATGCTCTCGGTCGATTGACGGACTTAGGCTGCCGTACTCTGAATATCTCCGTCCTTAACACTAGGCGCCAAAGGATCCTTCAATAGTGCCGGCTAGTGTAAATGAACAGTGTATATAAGTTGTAGTACTGACTATGTGCACGATAGGTCCTGCCGAATGGAGAGTGGAGCAGAAGCGGCAAGTATCTACGGTTGGTAACTAAAGACTCGGCAACTTTCTTTTACCCACACGAAGCACTGCACAATCAGATACCCATCGACACTGATCATTCCAACCTGGTGAAGTTCCCAGGACCTGATGACCGCAACTACGAAACAGTATCTATGAAGATGCGGGATTTGGTTATGAAAGCAGCGGGAATAATCCAGAATCGTGGAAAACATGGTATATTGCTTGATGGCCAACCGTTGCATTACAATGCTAAAAGTTTGATAGGTAGTCAGCCTGCTACAACCCATTTAGTTTTTGAGGTCGAAGATGATGGAACGGCGCTGTGCTTGGCTGCTCAGAACGGTCACGAAGACAGAGTCCGGTTTCTCCTCGACCACAAAGCGGACATCCGTGCCAAGAGGATCGACGGAACAACTGCGCTGCACGTGGCTGCTTGGAGCGGGCACGAAGCCACGGTCCGTCTGCTCCTAGAACGCAATGCAGATATCCAGGCCAGGAGGATCAACGGCGCGACAGCGCTTCATGAGGCTGCTTGGTGCGGACATGAAGCCACAGTTCGCCTGCTCCTCGACCGCAAAGCAGACATCCAAGCTAAACAGCATGACGGCTGGACGGCACTTCACGCGGCTGCTTATCGGGGATACGAATCTATGGTCCGGTTGCTGCTCGAACGCAATGCCGACATTAATGCGAAGAAGAAGACCGACGGTTGCACGGTACTGCACGGCGCTGCTATAAGTGGACACGAAGCCACGGTGCGCCTGCTGCTCGACCACAACGCAGACATTCAAGCAAGGAACACCAACGGTGCGACAGCGCTACATGATGCTGCTACAGAAGGGAACGAAGCCACGGTCCGCCTGCTCCTCGACCACAACGCAGACATCCATTCCAGGAGCGTCAACGGTGCCACAGCGCTACATCAAGCTGCTTGGAGCGGACACGAAGCCACGGTTCGCCTGCTCCTCGACCGCAAAGCAGACATCCAAGCTAAACAGCATGACGGCTGGACGGCACTTCACGCGGCTGCTTATCGGGGTTACGAAACTATGGCCAGGTTGTTGCTCGAACGCAATGCCGACATCCATGCCGAATCCCGGGGCCGGACGGCACTACACATGGCTACTTCAAATGGACACGAAGCCACTGTTCAACTACTGCGTGACCACCGGCCTCATCCTTCCCCTCTATCGCTGTGAACGAACGTTTTATATGGTACAAAACGGTTTCTTGATGCTTTGAACTTGTAAGCGCAGTCGCCGACAGATGATATGCACCGACTAGAGTTAACCAAATACCTTTTCAAAATTGCTTGTTATTGTGCTGAATGATAGTTTCTTTGTTATCGTCACTTGGTTAAGGGCGGTTACTATAAGGGTGGTGAGTAGGGTTGCGTGGTTTCTGTATTGGTGGTTGGGTTTTAACACGGTTGTACCGCATGGTGACACATTTAAGGAGGGCTCTCCATCCTCAGTTATGCTTCATTTGTTATTGCTTTTTACTTGTTACGTTGTCTATTCCGATATGCTGAATTCAACGCTAATCTCGATTCCATGCTTCCTGTCTGTATCGTTGTCCTCATCCCCTAGTGTATCATGTTCTAGTCAATTCACGGAGTCCGGGGAGTGACCGGTCAATCCGTGGAATAACTGGGCTCCGTGTACTGACTGGTCAGCTCGCAGAGCCTACACGCTCCATGAGCTAACCAGTCACTTCGTTGAGCGATACAGCCAAATGTAGGGAAAATCGGGGAAAAAAAAGTTTATCTTTTCTCTGTTCGGCTGCACTGACAAAAATGACAAAAAGTTGGTCCAATTAAGTCTGCAAGTATTGTCCCAATCACATAGTGATGTATAGATGAAATATGCATAACTCATCGCTCTTTCAGCTCCCTGTCTTCGATTTACAATATCTTTAAAATTGATTGAGCAGCTTTAAAGCAAACAGCCAAAATCGCTGAAAATCGGTGTTTTTTCACAATCATTCTATCAATATTCAAGATATGGTAAATTGGAGACTAGGAGGTGAAAGAGCGATGAATTACGCATATTTCACATATACATCACTTTGCCATCAGAGTAATTGTTACTTTTGTTTGAGCATAATTAGCACCAGTCAGTTCATGGAGCACTGATCTGACTGGTTCATTCATGGAAGGTGGGGCTCCGCAAACTAACCCGTTACTCCGCGGACTGACATTCTCCGCGAACTGACTAGAACATATCACGCAAAATGAGACGCAACGACATATGAGAGGCCCCAACTGACCCGTTTTGACACCCATCTGAGCTCGTTTGTCCGGGACTATTATGCTAGATTGCCTATGTAGTAAGTACCCGGGGCCTAAGGCACGAAATATACGTACATTGATGTGTGAATTAAAAGAAGTCTCCAAATCCATCTTTGTTGCCTCCAACTCTATGATCAGAAAAACCTCCCGTATAGACGAATGCACACCAATATTAACCACTGCAGTCTCCTCCAATTCAAGTTACTATGCTTCAATTTTCGGTTTGCTACGCTAAATTTGACAACGAGATTAGCTCCAGCGGAGCTACTGTACCGAGCGCGATGCCCCAGACAAGCTTCCAAATGTGATGCTTGTTGAAACTATGATGTTAAATTTTCTATAGTACAAAGAAACAATAAGATAGACATATATATTCAAGAAAGCAGTGTTCCCGAACGGCCCTGCCCGGCGATTTACCAGCCACAAGCGAGCTAAATCCGGCGGGAGCTCTAAAAAGCCGCCAGCGGCCCGGCTTTACCTGTAAATGCCGGCGGTATTTGTGAATGCCTGTAGATGCCGACTGTTGACACGAGAAGGTGATGAATTGTCTGTCGATACAAAGAGAAGGAAAACTATGGACTTTATATATAAAAGAGAGAGAAGGAAAAACCCAATGCCGACTGCCAAAGCCGGAGCCCAATGCCGAGTACCAGTACCGAGCCGTCCTCCTCGCCATGGGGGCAGGCTAGGCCGACAGGGGCAAGCGAGGCCGATGGGGGCAAGCGAGGCCGATGGGGGCAAGCGAGGCTGGTGGGGGCAGGCGAGACCGGTGGGGGCAGGCGAGGCTGGTGGGGGCAGGCGAGGCCAATGGGGGCCGTAAGCCGCCGGGCCAAATCCCTAGTCAACACTGACGGTATTTGTGAATGCCGACAGTAATTGCAAATGCCGTTAGTAGCTATTAAATGAACGCCTGTGAATGCCGGCAGTATTTACAAATTCCAGGGGCATATACTGGTAAGAATGCCTGCGTTATTCATAAATCCCTGTGAATATTTAAAAATGCCGGCATTATTTATGAATGCTTGGGAATGCTGGCAGTAATTAATGTTGGGGAATATTTATAAATACTGCCTCTGTATAAGTGCTTGCTTATATTTGCCGGCGAAGTGCAAAAATGCTGCCAATTCTTAATCCGGCCCGGCAGCATGTCTGGATCTCGTAAACCGGCCAAGCATCTATCGAGCTGTGTCTGTTTGGCCGCTGAAACACTGCCAGTAAGCACTATACCTAGAACCGAGTATGGTACCGAGCCTGATAGAGCCGAGTACCATACAAATCCCGAGGTTATCGAACCAGAAGCTGGAGACCTTTCGGTTATTCTCCGATGGCCTCCGGACTCAATCGATTACCAAAAATGTTTTCTATTTGCTCACAGATTGCGTATAACACCAGCTTTTCTATCTCTGGAGGTCCGTGATCAGTGTTCCTAAGCCACCCGGCCCGCCCGGCCGCCTGGCTTTTAGCGGTGCAGCCTTTTTGGATTGAGGCCAGGCCGGGCCTGCGCCAACCCAGGCCTCGGATTTTGCGGCCGGGCAGCTTAGGAACACTGTCTGTGATGTTATATTTGGTTGTAATATTTTTATTATTGGAGATTTATTTATATTTATAGTATTTTATTATTCGTTGATGGAGTTTTAAATAGGTTTTTATTGTTTGGTGCAGGCATCCCAATAGTCCGTCCCGTCCATCCAAAACCTTACCTGAAACCGGACTAAAGTTTTCGGGGCTCAAGATTTCAGGGCTGGACGGACCAGGGCGCTCCATGACAAATCTACAGGACTGCGGGACCCTACAGTCCATTGATTGGCCCCCACTCAGAAATTGATACCCGAATTAATGAAGCTTAAAATCCCCGATTCGGTACAAGTTCACCTCTGCTGAAGATTGTTCCGAGATAAGGTGTCCCGGAACGCTCATTCTCGAGCAAGATATAATATATCTGACCTTGGTTAAGACTACAGTCATCTGTACCGGGCCCTGGCCCTGGAGATTTCTGCTCGGGACAGACTAGTCTTTCCGTACTCATGCCTTAGCCGGGATGACGATGTCGGGCCCCGAAAGACTGTAGTCCGGACGGCCGGCTGGGAACCCTGGTTTGGTGTTGACTCAGGATTTAGCCCGAAGGCCTACAAGCTGCTGGATTGGCCTAGAAGCTACCGGGAGGGCATCGCAGCTGCTGGAAAGGACTGGAGAGCGGTTTATAAAGGTTACTAAATATATCGAAATACTAGAATGCACTAGAGAGTGATTTCTGATGTTCTGACTAATCAGACTCATTCACGAACTATCACTCACCAGTTGCTCCGCCACTCTGTTGCGTGTGTACTTGCATTGTGAGTCTCAGCATCGCCTGATGTCTTGTATGAGAATGAAGACTTGTATGAAGATAGTGGCTGTATGAGGATATGCATCAGGACCAGGGTGATGCGTCTCATATTAGATAGAGCATACGCGTTCGCTTATGGGAGATTGTACATATACGGGCCTTTGGCCTTCGAGATAGAGAGCATCAATCAAGTCAATCAACAATTCATTCTAGCATCCAAATTAACAACTCTGAACTCGTGTATATAAACGCTTAGGTTTTCCTGTAGATCGCTTTCTTCTCTTTAGACAATTCAACTCTTCCTCTTTAAGATTATTGCTCCCATTACCTGGATGTAAGACATGGCAGCGACTGTAGGCCTTACAGATATTCTAGGCCAGAATTCCATGCTCTAGCCCATATAGTCTAACATATTCCTTGCCCTGAAATTGTAGACCGAACCGGGACGGAGTGTTGCCTAGACGGGACGCACAATTAATTCTTTGTCCCGAGTTTTCAGCCGCCTCAGAGGCTGGGCCTTACCCAGACGGGACAGACTGTTGTGATGCCTAGCTCCAACTAGAAGACTTAACAGTGGCCTTCACGGTCCCAATCGGAGGTAAAGCTCAGCTCAGTCAAGTCTAAACTAAAGGAAGGGCAATCGCACACTGTCATACTTTTGATTGTGTGAATACAGTATGATTAAACCAAAAAGCTAAAGCTCCCGGAGTCAAGGATGACAATAGTCCGTCTAATCCGATTGTAGGCTCACCTTGCGCTGGACGACGAATTTCTGAGCGCCTTCATCATGGAGAGGGGATTTCATTCTTCTAATAAGCAAGACTTGCTGATACACGCGTCTTGCAGTGGGAGTGGAAAATTCGTCACTTGTCCGTGTTCTAAGGAGAGAACTAAAGAACATAATATCAACAGTACTATACTGAAAATCGCAACCCGCGTAATAGCAAAGCAATCACATGATGCCCGTCGATGACTTTGGGCAAAAGCCAGCATTTCCATGAAAAAGACTACCAATATTTAAGGCCTTGCAAGCCATCGAGTGATGTGTTGGTGACTGCGAGTGATGCAACGGTGATCGTGAGTGATGAGGTGCTAGGCAAATGAGGATCATGAAATGGCTGCTACAAAAGCACTGTGCGCTATCTTCCAGGGACACAGTACAACAGTACAGTAGTAAGGGGACGACGGGTAGCAGGAGTGGAGCTCCGCCATCTAGCCGGCCAGCCCGGAGGCGGGGGGGACTAAGGGGCTGTCATACTCTAAATAGAGTGAATACAGTATGATTAAAACAAAAAAAAAACAGTACAGTAGTATGGTACATCCTATCGTGCGACTAGACCTACCAAGCCACCTACGGAAACTCATCAGCACAAGCTGTCACTCGGTAGGCACCTGCGACAACCATATTGCATGATAGGTCTCGGCCGGATATGATGTCTTGTATAGCCGGAGATGACTGTTGACTCTGATACCGGCTACTTCTCTCCTCCGGAAATACTCCGCCCGCACTGAACTCAGCCCGATGCCGACGACCTTAGGGGCTTGCTTCTCTTGTATATAGACGACGCAGACTATCTCGTTAGAAGATATTTTCTTCATTTCTTCATTGCAAAAACCAGTGTTGCGATATGAAGGAGACAACGATGTGCGTGGACAAAGATACAGAGAAGAGAGAAGGAGAAGACTCGGCATATTAATGAGAGCCTCGGTATATCTTTGGATATGCCGATGCCACCCTTTGCCACTTGGACATTTAACATCTAGCCTGCACTGCACTAGTCCTGTATATTTGAGAACCTGACGCCCTAGTGTTGAGAAAACTGGAATCCAGGCAGGAGTGCAAGGTAGTCCCCAGAATAATCACAGTCCGGACGGACTATTGCCATCCCTGCCTCAATTGGAGTCGTAACTGCAGAGTATAAAAGGCGCCGGAAAGGCACATATAAATAGAACTACGTTGCACCTTAATACAGGTGTTATTCCCGCGCCTTTTTTCGTCCTTCCCCAGCCACGGTGCCATTCCGCCACGCAACTTCCAGTGCCTTTTTTAATGTGCCTTTCCTTGCCATTTTGTACCCACTTTGCTGGGTTAACTCCTCTCGCCGTGACTGTCAGTCTTAGCGATCAGCAACCGTGTGAGGTTCGGGTTGCATCTTCCAAGTGTCTTTACATCGACCTCTCCTTATAGCTCAACTGTCACCCTCTGATTGCTCCTCAGCTCCAGTGTTGTTCGATCCTCGGTGTGTGTAAGGTTGTCCGGGCGCGTGTTTCGAGGTTCAGCAACGGCGGCGGTAGTTAAGGTAATGGGAGTTGTAGCGAGAATAGAGTCAGTACCCCACAGAACTGCCTTTTTCATGCAAAAACAGTAACGTGGCATTTTGTTTCAAATATTTAAAAGTACAGTGATAGGGTACTATTCGTGAGGCTGGGCAGAGATGTTATTTAAACAAGCAACTTTCATTATCGAGGCGTGAGCAATATTTAGAAATGACATTCCCCAAAGGACACATTGATGGAAGGTCCGAATAGTGTAGGCACCTGTAGAAAAGCATGCTTCACTGGCAGCTACAGAACGTAACCGATTCGGGGCAGATTTGTAGTAGTATAGACCTCTCAAAATGTTCAAACTAAAAAGACACTCATGAAAGGAATTCTATTTCTCAAAATGGCACTAAAAGGAGTTTAAACATGTCCCCGTACCCTAATTAGCTTGCAACAGTTACCTTTTCAGTGTTGGTTTCTACAGGGAAACAGCAAGAAGAAAATTTCCATTCACATGAGTGCTCGAGGACCACACCTCCTTGGCTCAGCTCCTTGACCCAGTCTAGGTCATGATCACCTGTTTCCCCAGCATCGATCGTTTCGGTGTTGTATCTATTCGGTGGAGAGTCGAAATGTATAGATTTGCCGGTTCCCCGGTAGTCTTTGGTAAAGGTAACGTGTTACATCCCACATCGTCATTCCCGCCGGTTTTTCTGTCGCAATCCCTCTCTGCCATGTCCTCAAGTGGAGGTGTCAGAATTGGAGGTGTCAGTGTCGGTTGCCGCGTCGCGAATAGGTACCGTCGATCTACTGTGATCGTCTCTGCCCTGAGTACATACCAAGTGCGTTCCTCAGGTGGAGCCTTGGTAATGTACTTCATGCCCTTCATGCTCATGTTCATCCGGCCCCCCAGGTCGCTATGGTACACCCGGTACGGCTTTCCGATGACTTCCATCGGGTTGTCATTGTTTCCCTCCGAAAAGCGGGCTGTGTCGATCACACGTGTTGCCGAATTTCTCCGAAGCTCGAACACGCCAAATGCGTCTCGAGCTCGTGCCGATCGATATGCGTCATTCGCTTGCCGGGTGTCATTGTGGGTCCTCTCGATCTGCTCGGTTGTAGAGAGTTGAGGTCGGTTACCGTGTTATCTTCTCATTCCGTGTACGTCCTTTAAAATGTCTATGATCTTAGGAGCTCATAAAACAGCTGCCTGGTAGACAAGCATTGATCGTGCTCCACACATCGATTGGGCAGAGCCGCGGGTATGTTCTGCGGCTCTGCGCTTAGCTTGACTCGGATCCCGGGAGTGAGCGCTATTCCGGGAGATCTGCAGCAGGGATGACCCCGCAACCACGGAGAGTCGTTCTTAAATTCGCTCTTACTCTGTGAAGTACGATAGGTCCCCCTCCGAATGACGGGCTAGGCGGGGGAGATCCACTTCCGTTACCTTTCTTCCCCTTGTCTGCGCAAATTTTGCAATGGATCAGAATGTTGCACATTTTTTAGGCACCCGTGCGGAACCAGTCTGACCAGTGCAGACTGCCAAATCCAGCTGCGCGATTGTTGGGCCAAATCCAAGCGCATTAAAAAGCGCACATCCACTAATGAGAGCTGCTGTGAAATCCATGAAGCGTCTCTCTCGCAACTGCCTATGGTGAAGAGGAGTCATATTCAAAATCGAGTGGCCATATGGAACCCTAACCCAATACTGCGTGATATCCATACAAATCAGCCCAGCAGTGATGAACTGACGGGAACGATTTCGGAGGAGAAAACTCACCAGCGCCCGGTACAGTCTTGACCAGGGTCGGATATAGTATATCCGGATGGCTCTGGAGTGACAGTTTCAGGAAAAATAAATCTACCCCGCATGAGTACGGTAACCAAATCCCGGAACAAACCCCCAGCCGCAGTGTCTGTGGGGGCCAATTAGTGACTTGTAGGTCCCCGCTGTCCTGTGGTATTGTCATGGAGTGCCCTGGACCGTCCAGTCCTAATATTTTGAGCCCCGAAAATTGTCGTTCGGTCCCGGGCATGGCTTTGGACCGACCCATTTGTTCACCGGAATGCACTGAGCACAACACGGGACCGGGACTGTCTAGGGTCGAGACACTGGTCAGTGGAGGTTATACGTACTAAAGTGGAACTTTACCTTCAGGGGGTAGAGTTTAATGTGCGGAGTGTGGAACCGGGCTAAAAGCTTTGACTTCCACTAGTCAGGGGCGGAACACCAATAAGCATGCGGCGGGACTTTTACAATACAAAGCACCGGAACCCCATACACTATTGGCTTGCTAAGAATGAACAGATTGCACACACATCCGACCTCAATTGGCTCCGTCGCATCAAAAAACAAGTTCGAGAGGCACAATAGCTTCATTTTGTAATCCACCAACCCCGTACAATCCACCAACCCCGTACAATCCACCAACCCCGTACACGACTGACCAAACACGAAGAACTTATACCCATCCACTAACTAACCTCCACCTAAACAAATCACCCACTAACAATTCACTGACTAACCAGCCAACCATCGCTGTTGCAGCTTTACCGGAGGAGACGTACACTAACAATAGAGAGACGCCAGATTAGCAACGCACGATTATAGTAATCAGTCATTCAAGAAAACTCACATGCTAGCATGTTTAACCATCATGCCCGAGTTAGCACTGTAAAATTGTGACAGCCAAGACAATATTAGGAAGCTCACGGACTATCACATCACGCCATCAAGCTCCAATTAGCACTTCAGAACAGCAACGAGATGCACAATGTCAAAACTTACGGACTATCGAACGGCGCCATCGGGATAATCATCCCAAAATGTCAGCTAAACAATATAAAGATAGACAGCATAGGGTTTCACACAGGCTATTTAACGAAGTTATTGATATCCAAGTTAGCAATTGACCGTCATACAGAAGATTAATCACCAAGAAACTTACACACTGTCAAATGGAGCAATCATGCCTAGGTTAGACAAGATGATGCTGAGAACGGTTACGAAGAAACTCACTCGCTGTCAAACCAGGCCATCGGGCACAAATCAGTATCTATGCAACTCATAGCAGTCACGGAGAAACTCACTAGCTGTCGAATCAAGCCATCGGGCTCATGTCAGCATCCATGCAGCTCCGAGCGGTCACGGAGAAACTCACGGGCTGTCGAATCAAGCCATCGGGCTCATGTCAGTATCCGTGCAGCTCGGAGCGGTCACGGAGACTCTCACAGGCTGTCAAATCAAGCCATCGGGCTCATATCAGTATCCATGCAGCTCAGAGCGGTCACGGAGAAACTCACACGCTGTCAAATCAAGCCATCGGGCTCATGTCAGTATCCATGCAGCTCGGAGCAGTCACTGAGAAACTCACTAGCTGTCGAATCAAGCCATCGGGCTCATGTCAGTATCCATGCAGCTCAGAGCGGTCACGGAGAAACTCACGAGCTGTCGAATCAAGCCATCGGGCTCATATCAGTATCCATGCAGCTCTGAGCGGTCACGGAGAAACTCACCCACTGTCGAATCAAGCCATCGAGCTCATATCAGTATCCATGCAGCTCCGAGCGGTCACGGAGAAACTCACTAGCTGTCGAATCAAGCCATCGGGCTCATGTCAGTATCCATGCAGCTCTGAGCGGTCACGTAGAAACTCACCGGCTGTCGAATCAAGCCATCGGGCTCATGTCACTATCCATGCAGCTCGGGGCGGTCACGGAGAAACTCACCCGCTGTCAAATCATGGCATCGGGCTCATGTCAGTATCCATGCGGCTCCGAGCGGTCACGGAGAAACTCACTCGCTGTCGAATCAAGCCATCGGGCTCATGTCAGTATCCATGCAGCTCGGAGCGGTCACGGAGAAACTCACGAGCTGTCGAATCAAGCCATCGGGCTCATGTCAGTATCCATGCAGCTCGGAGCGGTCACGGAGAAACTCACTAGCTGTCAAATGAAGCAA
>Ga0307512_10000396_pt1 | contig 63696 bp, 68 predicted proteins | sample 14_EM_MG_FD_200267 | JGI IMG/M metagenome (GOLD analysis project Ga0307512, IMG submission 200267) | Populus trichocarpa ectomycorrhiza microbial communities from riparian zone in the Pacific Northwest, United States - 14_EM | ecosystem: Host-associated > Plants > Roots > Unclassified | place... | reverse complement strand
GCGGCTAATACGTCGAAAACGAACCGTGACGTACCATGGTCAATATTTTACGATTAACAGTCGCATATCTGAATGCGACCATAAATGTGAAACCCGAAACGCAGAACCGGAGATTGGAACCGACGGGTCTAGCCAAACCTGGCGAAACCCGAGAGTTGACGGGTATAGGTCCGGGTTTGGCCCGCCAAGAGTCTGCGGGTCGGGTTTTTGGCCGGTTCTGGAACCGAACCGACCCGTTTTTGCGGTCCAAACCCGGACCGCTGGCGGGTCACCCGGACCCGTTGCTAACACTATCCCAACCCAATCATGCAAGTCGTACCCCTGATTTCTCATATCCGCTTGTATCCTCCACATCGTTCTCATCTTCATCCCCCATCTCTCTCTTTCTCATCCACATCTCAACCATCATCGCAGAACCCAAAGTTAAGTCATCCCTCTCTATCTCTCCATGGCATGATCATTAGTTGACACCAAGTACAGCATCCACCGAGGATTGTTTGTCTTCCCTTCATTCTCATGATTACGAGTTGACCCCTGAATGTCGCTTCAGCTTCCGGCGTGCCTCCCTACACGATCGACCGCCATCAGCCAGCTCTTTATGAGAGCTGATAAGTAAAGTCAACTTGTCACATTCCCACGGTTGCGAGTTAACTAACTGATGAATAGAGTCTCAGCACCGGGCGCGCCGTCCATCGATCGCCTCCAAGTAGTCGCCCAATCTCACTCGATCACGGCCTCCAAGTGAATCTCCAAACTCGCTCAATCACAGCCTCCAAGTGTATCTCCAAACTCGCTCAATTCCGGCCTCCAAGTGCATCTCCACACTCGCTCGATCACAGCCTCCAAGTGTATCTCCAAACTTGCTCGATTACAGCCTCCAAGTTCGCACGATCACGGCCTCCAAGTGCATCTCTGAGTTCACTCGATCTCGGCCTCCAAGTGCATCTCCAAACTCGCTCGGTCAAGGCCTCCAAGTGCATCTCCAAACTCGCTCGATTACAGCCTCCAAGTGTATCTCCAAACTCGCTCACTGAAGGCCTCCAAGTGCATCTCTCCACTTGCTCGATCACGGCCTCCAAGTACATCGTTCATAGGCGACGGCATGTGTACGGAGATCCAGGGGTAACGCAGGTGGACGTTCACTCAATCGTCATCTTCAGGCACACCTCGAATTGCTGACAATCACCGCGTGCTGCCAGTCCAGATATACCGTGCGTAGATAGGTAGCTATATAGATACATAGATACATAGATGAGAATACAAACTGAATGCATAAGTTTTGAAAATCGTTGAACGATAAGTAGTAGCTACAATTTCCAGGCGCACCAGCAGCATTCCCAAAGAAGCCAGGCGTTGTGTAAACGGCTTCAGCATAACTGCAGCCACTGCGAAGAGTGTAACACACGTGTCATTCTGATGGTGCGTATACGTCACCAGACAGTACAGGAGGTACGTGCGCAACGCGACGTGTAGCGTGTAATTCTCCGTCAGAGGGTACGAGGTTCCGTCAGAGCCGTCAGAGCCGTCCGGAACACCTGGGTGTTTCTAACAGAAACTAGGGTCGTTGCTCATGATATAGATAGATGAGTAGCTATATAGATAGATGAGAATCCAAACTGAATACATGAGTTTTGAAAACCGTTGAACGATAAGTAGTAGCTATGATTTTCAGGCGCACCAGCAACGTTCCCAAAGAAGATGTCGTTTTTCCCAGACTGCATTACACTGATTCGAGGTGCTCCCAGGCTTGTCGCTGGCACTCACAGGTGCTCCCAGGCTTGTCATCGGTGCTCCCATACTTGTCATCGGCGTTCCCAGGTGCTCCCAGGTGCACCCAAAGTTCTCTCCGGCGCTCCGAGGTGTTTTCAAACTTATCACAATCACTCGCATGGTACTCCTGTACCTGTCATCAGAGATCCCAGTTTCTGTGAATGCCGGCCAGAATGCCCTCTTAGGGTCTGATACTCTCCTGAAATTGACACATCTAAGTTTACATTCCACATCCTCTCAGACACTCCTGGAGACTTCCAGCGTCTAAAATACATTTTGCTGATGGAATCGCTGTTGTCTGGAGTCCAAGGTTACCGGCGCAGGTGTAAGCCCTGACTCTCTCATTAGTGCACCCCTCGGGGTCATGGGCAGCGCACCCAGGCTGGATCTGCCTTGTCGATTGAGGAGGAGTTGGAGGTCGGCTCCCCTGCCTACATCCCTGGGGTCCCACCAGAGCTCGCTCCCATAATCTGTATATAATCTGTACCACTACACTATATAGAACATGCTAGAGACTGATTCAATGCCATTTTCAACCTTTAGTTTTTCACTATGGTAGGTTAATAAGCAGCAGAAGAAAGAGCTGCAACAGCAGAGTGAGAGACTAATATCATGAAACATGAATTTAGCGATAGAAAGAAATGGACACAAACACAGTAATTTGAAGGTTAGGGGTCAAAATAACCCTAGCCCTTCAAACTCGATAAATCGCAAAATCGCAAAACCAAATCTATCCACTAGGTCGCGGCACAGCCCTTTACTCACCACATAAAACTTGTCTCGTACCACACCTTACTCGCCCTCCGTGAACTCTCAACGCTAATTCGCTCCCTGGGTTGAGATTCTCGTTGATTAGTGATTTTACGGCGACGTACGAGGCTTATACCACGTGAATCTGAGAACCTGTGCGAGACAAACACAAAACATGATACCGTACCCCGTGGATAAAGGATAAAGTATGTTTCTGGCGATGTTGTGCGGACAGCGCTCAAAATTCAGATTTTATCCAAATGCTCGTGCGACGGGGTATTTTCGGCGGAAAAACAGCCTCATAAGGTTAAATCTAAGTACTTTACTCGGGCCCACACCCCAAACTGCCCATTCAGGACTTTTATGACGGTTGCATTAATGCCAGAAACTCTGGAGCTGCACAGGTGAAGAACTAGTGATAACATAGGATAATAATTAGGACGATAATCAAACCGCGGTGGTGAGGTAGCAACTAAAGTGAGTAAGTTCTTTCAAACGAATATGGTGCCGCCCAGGAGTCTGTACTTTACGTATTGTATCACAACATACACGGGATGGTATTTCAACAGTATAGAGTATACTTCCAAATGGTCTTCAGCTTCTCAATAGCATTCAACTACTTATGTACTTTCTTTAAGTACGTACTTGAGCAGGTAGACCAATAAAGGAGTTGAAGATTTACATATAATGCGAGCATGACAAGACTCTACGGCTACTGACAGAAAGGACGCCTGCATGGCCCGATTGCATTTAAAAATGCCGACTATTTGAGAGATGCAGAGTAGCAAGGCGAAGTATATTGATTAGTATAACTTTGGGTTCGCTGCCGTCAGACAGATGTTCCAGTACGCGAGCGCTAAGTACTCTTCACTCTAATGAAACACTTTTCGTGAGATCTGGGGACCCTCTAGTTGGACTTGGAATTTCGTAAATTTTTGAACAAGCCCTAGATCTCAAACCAGGAGAAGAGCCGTTACCTTACTCTTAGATCACCGTCTTAGAACCCAAATCCTAACAATTACTTTTTGTTGCAGTTGGCTAGTGCCTTGGGGTAATAGCAGCCTTGTCACTTGGAATGAAAATAGTTTGTCGCAGATCGCTTTCTAGATCGCTTTAAACAGAATGGACGAGTAGACGTACTGGCATAGAGGAAGTACTGGTTATAAGGGGTTGCTGTGGCTATCTGATGTAGGTCTTGCTGCTTCTGAGGTACAAGATGTTGATATGCTCTCGTCTAGCGAGTCCATGCTCGTTCTAATCAACTCTCGACCTTGTCATTAGGCAAATCTCAGAGAACGCTTCTCTCATGTTGAACGGCAAGCTGAGTCTCGAGGCTAAAAACACACGACTAAGCCTTAGTTAGATCATCAAATAGGATACCTGAATAGAGCCTTTGACTTAGCCCTTTTGATCCTCGCTTCAACCTCTCCTCTGGTTCCACTGTCGTAATCCTAGGCCTCAATAGTAGATTGAACTGTGATAATGTTAGAAGATACACAAATCCATGAATAAGGTTGCAGGGAGAACAAACGCGGCTCTAGAAGACCAAGTACCAGCCCCTCATGAAACAATCTTTGATAGTGCCGTTGGCAATGCGTCCATACTCTGCGTCCATCTTCTCGTCCGAAAGGTTCCAACCCTTCAACATAGCGGTAAGAGACTAAGCCAGATCAAAGGTTGCACCGCATACCTACTTAGGTAGGTAGGTACATACTTCTCTCGGTAGTACTTGTCCAGATTTTCAAACATGGTAGGTGCAGAAGGTGATCTGTGTGTCAAGTTGGATAGTGCCATTGCCTCAACAATGCAAATTATAAGAAGTACAAAACTGCTCCCCGCAGCTGTCAAGACAGCAATCCCCAATATAACCACAAGGGATTACTCCTGTAGTGGCAACAGCCAATCGAATCGAGAAGCTGCCAATGCCACCACGTCAACTACTTTCTCCCGCCAACTAGGTCTCGTACCCAGACCCGGCTTCTGGACTCTACTTCACATTGTGTTGTGTCAGTTGTGTCAGGCGTTGGAAGCAGCAGCAGTAGTGTGTATACGTCACCGCCAATCATGGCGTATCTCGGTTTTGCGTAACACTTGTGCTTGCCGCAGCCCGCTTTTTTTGTCGACTACGTACGTCCGCACTCGAGCACTTAAATATATATGCACAAAAACACAGCACGGTGTGCTACTGTTTTCTTCTAAGCTTGGATTCTGGCAGTGGTTTACTTCTCGTCTCGGTGTCGCCCTCCCCGTCAATCTCCTTCTTGCCCTGCTTGTCGCTTTCGCTTGTTTTGATTATCGTTGCGGGAGTGGCAAGCGCCTAAATGAAGTACTTGAGCTTCATTATCTGTGCGGCTTTGCTGCTTACCAAAGTCCTAGCTGTTGAACAGCCGGACATCAACCCTACGATCGGCGAAGGTTCGTTTACAAGACCTCGCTCTTTTAAGTTCGAGAAAGTCAACAAAAATCCTCTGAATATACCACGACGACAGCGCCACCAAAAACGGGCAGATACGGTATTGCAGCGTCTAGAAAACCAGGTAAGATTCGCTCAATGTTTATATTCTACAAGGACGGAAGAATTCTGATGCCATCTGCGCAGGATTTCCTCTATTATGCCGAAGTCAGTCTGGGCACTCCGCCTCAACCTCTAAGGTTGCAGTGAGTCCTCCCTTCACTTTCAACAACCGAGTGCTAGTTTATGACAATCCAATAGTCTTGATACCGGGTCGTCAGATATATGGGTTGAGAGCGCGAAGTCAGACCTTTGCCAGCAAGCGGATAACCCTTGCAATATTACGGGAATTTTCAATAGGGACGAATCTTCAACGTACAGCAAGGTTTCGAGTGACTTTCAGATTTCTTATGTTGACGGGGAATATGCGCAAGGAGACTACGGGAAAGATGTGTTTCACTTGGGCGATGGTACTAGTGTCAAGGGAGTTCAGTTCGGTATCGGGCTTGAATCAACATCCACTGAAGGCATAATGGGAATTGGCTTCGAGCAGAACGAAGTACAGGTGCAACGGCTGGGCAAGCCTGCGTATACAGGTCTGACAGGTTTGATGGTCCAACAGGGCCTCATAAAATCTATGGCCTATAGTCTCTGGCTGAATGATCTAGGTATGATATCTCCCACGAGTTATTGATTTTCCGCTTATGTAGTGCCGCTGTAGACGCCAGTGAAGGGGAGATCTTGTTTGGCGGTGTTGATACTGCAAAGTTCAAGGGGCAGCTCACCACCCTCCCTGTCGATAGACGATCGGGAGACAGCAATGCCCGGGAATTCATGATTACACTTACATCCGTTGGTCTTACAAACGACCAGGGAAACTCGATAACGCTCACAAATAACAATTTCGCCATTCCGGTTTTGCTCGATACTGGTACTACATACACTTATCTGCCAACCGACCTTTTCCAGGAAATTTGTAACCAGGTCGGAGCTCAAGTCAACGACAGAACTGGTGTTCCTATAGTTCCATGCAATATTCGGAGCTACAAAGGATCCGTCGATTACAGCTTTTCTGGAGCAGTTATCAATGTTGCCCTGAACGAATTGGTTGTTGATGCATATACCTATGATGGTAGTCCTGCATCATTCAGCGATGGTACCCCTTTATGCTATTTTGGAATTTTGGATGCGGGATCTGGAAATAATGTGCTTGTAAGTGTCTCGCTTGTGGTGTCAATACCATTTTTGCTAAGGTTTAATCAGGGGGATACGTTCCTTCGATCGGCCTATATAGTATTCGATCTTGAAAATGAAGAAATTAGTATTGGCACGGTACTATTTAATGTCTCGGACTCGAAAATAATGGAGATTGGCAAAGGCAAGAACGCTGTGCCAGGCGCCACTGGGGCCAGAAGTGCTGTTACAGTTGCACCTACTGCTACTGGTGGAGGGAGGAATAATAACATGCCCATTGCATCTGGGGATGCTACCTTATCTCCTGGTGGATTTGTTACTGATAAGCCGTCCTCCCGGTCGGGAGCACAGTCTCGTGGGCCCGTTTGGTCTGGTTTAGTCTTCAGTTTCTTAGTCACGATGTCGGGGTTTGTTGTTTAGATGCTGAATTCCACAAACATTCGCCCTGTTAAAATATGATTATACTGTACATTATTGGCTGGTTTTGTGGGGCTGTCTCCTGTGCATCCGGGCTGTAGACTACCCTTCAGTTATTTGTGGAGGTTAGGGGGCTTGCTTCGGCGTTGTTCTGGCGTTGCGTTTGCATTCTGTACGAATTTTCTACGTTCTTATGATACACGTCACGAATTATTCCTTCATTGCATCTGACAACCAATGAAATGGCAAAGAAGGAAAGGGACTTTGCGTTGGCTTTTCTGCGCACCTAGAAGATCACGATGGTTCGTTGGTACGGTAAAGCTTTTGATCGCAATCACAGCGCGGCCCTTCTGTTGCAGATGCTTGTAGAGTTCGAGACCATATAACAAAAACCTTTAACTTCTTCAATTTTACTATATTTCTAATCGGTCAGAAGGGTCCTCTATAGAGAGCTTGGATCTCAAGAGTAGTTGCAGCCTCTAATTTATGGTCGAATGTCCAAAGTATTTCATGATTTCTGCTGGTATCTGATACCCCGATATCCCACGTCGCAGATCCCGAAAGTTAGGATAAACGGTCTTACCAGCTTTGTCAGGAAATACAAAGCGTCACATTTGGAAGGCTGTACGAACTATAGTGGCCGCTGCAGTTGCTCGAAATTCTCAATCATAGGTGGCACGTTCTCGTTTACGAACCTGAGGGTACTTTTAACGCATCATTGATTCTAGCTGGCGTGGGAGATGAGTTTAGTGCAAGACAGTTAACCGTGCAAACAGAATACTCATCTGAACATCACATGAAGCTAAGTCGAAGCTTTCATCATACCGCAAGCAGGTACATTTTATCGCACCAAGTTTTGAAGGCCACATGCCGTAAGGAAAAGTAAATAAATCTCAAAGTATATAGCAAGTAACACATAGCCATCAACTTCTCGGAACTATCGATCCAATGTTTTTTCTGATGCCTGAGTAATCTCGAAAACCCCAGAAATGCAACGACGCTCCAAATAACCCCCACCAGGTCAGTAGCAATGCGTTCAAGCCTTTTTCTTTCCTTTTTTGACAGGGTGCTTCCGAAGACTGGGGAAGATCACCGCGTTCCTTGCATGTCGGTTTCGAGAGATCTTGCTCTTGGCGGTCCTTTTCTTGTAGGTAGATGATGTAGAGGCAGTTTTCTGGGCCTCATCCACGATATCCATAGCATCAGTCTTCTTAACTGGGGTTGTGGAGTCTATGAGTACACCTCAGCACCGAGTCGCACCTATTTTTGAAAGCTGGGTCAATAACGAACCAGTAGGTATCTCGGACTCTGCTATTGCTAGGAGTTTCTCAGATAATCTCTGCAACCGATCATCTTCGACAGGCTTGTGGATTGTATCACGGCGCACTATGCTGTTTCGCTTGGACACAGCTATTTGTAGTCAGATAGATGTTGTTCTGCGGGTTGTAAGGTGTGAAGTACATACTGGCTCTAGCAGACTTGGCCATTGTATTGGGTACTTAAGTATGTGTAGGGAAAGTAATGGGTGGTAGATGTGATGGCGATTGCGGTGACTGTTGCGGTGGCGGTTGTTGCAAGGCAGCGCTTGAAAAAAAGCTTTCCGAATAATTAGCTCGCTAGCGCCCTCTCTCAAATCGGAGCGCGCAATTCTGGAATATCATACGCCCTACCTCACGATACTGTAGCGAACATTAAGCTACGAAACATACCTGGTCCTTCAAGTGACACCTTTTCAGGCCTATGGTTTCGGTCCGGTATTTCTAACTGGCATGCATGAAGCCAAAGGCCGGCGGGCAAGAATGCTGCCTGGAGCTACTTAGGAACACCTAGATTATAGATTTTTTCGAGGAAATGGTTCTTCTGCTCTCGACTCATATTTCTTATCGTTCGAGGTGACAAACAACTAGAACTTACGAAGCATAGAGTGATGGGGGCTCTTCTATTGCAATAGAGTAGCGACTCTCACAAGCTTGCTTAGATCACGTAATGGGAGGTCCAAACTACTTAGTATCTATCCCCAATGTCAAAAACGTCACCAATTAGATAGCAATAAAGATTCGGACGCTCCTTTTCGGGTAATAGTGTTGACTAGGAAGAGAAGCATATCAGCTATGCTGTTTTTGGTGAAGCTCAAACCGCATTTTACTTGAAGTTGCAGGTGGTATTGCCAGATCCGTGTGGTAGCTGCCAGAACAAGAGCGTTGATTGAGTACCTATTTCCCGTGGGATGCCAAGGCTTTTTCCTACAACAATAATTACTTTTTTGCACCTCATGCATACAGCCCAGGCGCCTTATTAGGGATGTGGGCACGCCCAGTGCCCACACCTAACAAGCCGTTAGCGGGGCACCTTGCACTTCACTAAGAAATCCTGGTATTTTTTTCAAAATTGCAAGTTACTCAACAACAACACAATGGAGAGAAGATCGGAGACTGCAGTATGATAGGTAACCGCAAGGCCTACATACGCATCCAAACATCAAGTCAAATGGACCAATGTTGAGCAAGTTGAAAATGTGAGTGAGAGTCCATAAAGCTGGCGGATTTTTTGTCTTTCTTTTGACCCCCCTGTTTTATCACCAATTGTTAATCAAATTTGCTAGTGATGATATTAGAGCATATATGGCTTGCTGGCTGTCAATTGGTACTGGTCTTGGCATATTTGGATGGGTGGTTGTTGTAATAGATACAATTTTGAAGTTACAATACTGGGAGACACTCTACAGTAGTATAACTCAGGGAATTTTTGCCCAAGTGACATTTTGCACTATTTAGAAATCACCAAGCTGACCCTGAATAGTCTTCTGCTATGCATAAGAGACACTGGCAGCAAGGGCACTGGATTCCAACCAGAATTGGTGGAGAAATCAAGTGGGGTAGGTAGTCCTTCTTTTCCACCTGCCTACCTACCAACCACCCCCATTAGTCTGCCAATTCTTGGTCAAATTCCATGCCCTTTTGCAGAGAGTAGCTCTACTATATGTAGATAGATTCTGTATTATCCTTGGGTAGATACTAGAACTGTCTGTGAACTGGTTTAGGTCACTATATTTGAGTCATGAACTGTCACTCATCACAGATGCACTTTAAAGTCAGGTAGAAAAGATTTACCTGATGGTATACAACATGTATCTTAGCGTCAGGTAGAAAAGATTTACCTGATGGTATACAACATGTATCTAAGCATCAGATAGAAATAATTTACCTGACACAAAATACCAGCAGTGCTAAGCAGTGCTTAGCAGCATCAGCAGTGCTGAGTATATTCTAAGCCACTGTACTTGATCTACAACAACTCCTTGAATGTTAGAGAAAACTAAAAGAGGAGGCAAGCAAGTGAAAGAGCATCTTGTTAACTATATTTCATATATAAACAATATCCTGGTCAAAGTAAAACTCATGGAGTTAATTGAGCTCAAAGTTGAATAGATGTGGGAGGTGGCTCTGGTGGGAGTGTGGCTATGAGGTGCCCCGCCAGCGGCTTGTTAGGCGTGGGCGTTGGACGCGCCACGCCCCTAATAAGGCGCCTGGGCCGTATGCATGAGGTGCTTTTTTGGGTGAAATATAGCTTGGCATTAGACTACTTAAGTTGCTGATGTGCTCAATCCTCACTCTAGAATACGTTGAACTTTTGGCCTTTCTGGACGAAGCTCATCATTATTATTGGCTCATTGGGCGAAATAACTTCAGCCACCAGCACTCGGTTAACTTCAGGTACTCTAGAGACAATTTATTAACTTATTTAGCTGCTGTTGATTCCCGATTCAAATGGAATCGTCCCAAGAATGGGGGTCTGCTGTCCCTTGCACACCTGGATTCAAATAGTACTCACACACAGCTGCCTAAATAGATCTGTCCTGAGGCTTGAAAGGGAACTAGCCTCAACCTTGAAAGATCGTCAGTGCACTGCTCGACCTCTGGAGCAAACAGTTACTCAGTCAGTCATATTATTAATAAAGGCTCGTGAAATAGCAGAGGCGTTTCCGCTAATCTTGATACTTTTCGAAGGTTACAGGAAGCATATGAAAACGTCATCTTTCAGGATTTCCCCTTTGCATGGGAGAATGATGTCGAAGGTCGAATGTGGGGTAAACACCACCGAATCATCGAGCAATATCGGAAAACTCTCACGCAATTCCAGGATCTTCATGGGAAGAAGCGTCCAGTGGAGTTACGCAAGCAACAGGACACTTTTGTGGGGTTTATCAAGCAAATTACACGCTTTTATAGATCGTATATTCAACGTTTGATATCGCACTTTCAGATCAAGGATTTGGAATGGGTTGTCGCCAAGTTTCATCTCACCAGCAAGTTCATCCATCCTTGTTCCAGTTGTACTCTATGGACTTACACGAGATCAGCTAGCACACCAAACTCCGTCGCGGACTGTAACTCGGAAACGAGGGAACATGTTATACGGTCTTGCCATCGTACGCTAGTATTTCTCGGGGATCTTTCGCGGTATCGCGAAGTACCCAGAAAACCGAAGAATTGGGCTCCAGCCAATGGGTACTACACACTTGCCAAAAAGTTGATCCCCTCGTCGGGAACTCCATACAACCAACTAGCAGTCATTGCCCTTAACGAAGGCTCAACTCTCTCAGCGACATATCATTTGTATCGAGCTATTTCCGTAACAGAGCCATTCCCTCAAGCCAGTGACAACCTTGAGATTGGTTTTCGCAAGGCTCTTAAACACTATAAGCTACAAACACCCGCTCCGAATTACGTGAGAAAGGAGGAGCAAGCAGTGAAGGATTTGATTACGTTATTCGTGAGACTTCATGCGAAATGTTATGCGGCGCGAGAGTGCGGAAGTCCACCCGTATAAGCCATTGATATTAACTGATTGCCAGTTTCGCCGACTATGAGGGCCTGGAGAGCGAGATGTTGACACAGCTCGCGCAAGACCTCAAAGACCGCAACCTTTCTAATGGAATATTAACAAAAATGGTCCTGATCAACATCGCAGCGGAGTCTTTTGCTACCAAAAGGGCCTCCGGTATGAAACACTCCCATATCTCATAAATTAAGTGCTCAATCTGATCCATTTGAAGGGCATGCAACATCGCATTCATTCACCAGCTTCCTGCGACTGAACGTTTCAACCTTCACAACGTTGCACCAGGTCTTTCAGCCTGAACTGGAGCGGGCAGTTGGAGAGCGAGCATCCTCCGATGCTGAGAACCTAACCGCCATAGGACGTCGAATGCTTCCCAGCCTTCGCTTATACTCCACGTGGTTACAGGTCAACCATCAGACATTGGTGAACCAGCATGCAGGCACAGCCCTTTCTGTACTTATCAAGCAATTGTGGCAGACGTATGCCAACACGCTTTCTTTACTTGCGGCAACATTCAGCATGGAAAACGTTCCTACGCTAGATTATCTCTTAGAAGAAGATGACGATACTCTCGGGTTTCGACCCTTTACTCAAGTCAATAGGACCACCGCTACAAACTGGAAGGACGAACAGAGAGGGGAGAGGGATCACGTGCACCCCAACGAAGAAGTGCTAGCCCGAATCCACTTCCTTCTAGAAGATGGCAAACAACTTTGCCTAAAAGAAGTCGCACTTTTCCTTCCGCTCTAGTAGATTGTGCTACTAACAGAACAGGATGTTCCGATAACCATCATCGACGGCACTATCACTTACAAGGAGGAGGGCATAATGACCAGCACGCCTTCGATCGGGATGAATTCCAATCTGAATCTCACTGCGGGCGAATCTGCATTCATTAATGCGAAAAAATCCTTGGACGGCTCTTTGGCGGAAAGTGTGCTTGGTCAAGGAGGTGCAAGCATTGTTGATTCTGTTACTGGTTCCGAGACAATGCATGCTATGAACCGTATGGTGGACTCATTGGTTGGCCCGCGGGAAGGCGCCGAATCAGACGATGAAATTGTGCATAAACAACGTATGTTATATCCTTTCTCAGAATCTTATGAGCAACCGCTTATGAGTTAGATTGCAATACCCGATTAGAGCAATGATGGGAAGAAACTGAGCGAGGAAGCTGCTAATATGGTTCGCAACTGTCTCCCTCATCGCTGCAATGGGTATGTCTACAATATACTAAGTATTAAAGAAGAAGCAAAGTTAGAGAATAAGATGATGTAATAAGTGGTAAAGATACGAGAAGTATATTATGTACAATGGATTGTTAGCGGGGATGTGCTTTATTATAATAACAAAGTGTCGACGTCTGAATCTCTGCGTATTTCTCTCCCGTCACGCTCGTTCCAAATAAGCACTAAGCATTGGTGGAGTGATAAGTTGTGATCGTTGGGTAGAAAGACTCGTGCGCCAAGCTTTTGGGTGCTGTTGTGCTGTTGTGGGCTTTGAGGTTCGGAGTACTGGGTTTTGGGTTCACTTACTTTCTTTGTTAGGTGGGATATTTCATTTTGGGCTTTTCACATGGTGTATTGGCTGAAGACACACGGCAATGATTAGGGTGAATGCTTCGACGAGTGATTTGAATTGAGATATTAACTAGCTACTTAGTTGAGGAAGATAATTGAGGAAAGAAGAGGGAGAGGGAAGGAGAGGGAGGGACGAGTGGGAGGGCGAGTGAAGAAGAGTAATATACAATTAGAAAGAGAGAACTAGACAAACACCCAAAAGCACAGATAGCTCTAGACATACCTTCTTCGCTACTACCTCTAGCGTCTATATATATCTAAATCTTTTGCTAGTAAAATTAGGATTGTTTGGAAGGCATCTCCGCGGTGACTAACGACGTCTAGGGATTTTATATTAGCGATGAGGAACTCTGAATGAGATTGACAGTGCGTATCTGTAGTAGTCTAGGTGATGAGGCTAGATTTACAAAAACACTATCTGAAGTAGCCGATTAAATTGCACTAGATATCGCAAAGACTCGATAATAAGGCACAGAACTAACGTACGCAATGCCACTATGAGATCTCGTGGCTCACACACGAGGACCCACGGAATAGTTACCTTGCTAGAAATTTAGTGCAGTATTATCGAGTCTTTGCGGTATATTAATAAAGGAGTTATGGATTTGTTTCTTTACTTGTTCAAATAGGGGTTCGACGACTCCATCGATGATAGCCCTGATGTTAGAGATTGTGCTGTCAATGAATATCTGAAGACTAGTTTTTAAACGCAGTTAACTCGATTCGGGGAGTGAAGGAATTGTGTACTTCGAGCCGATTATGCCATTCCAGTACATTTCTCTGGCCTATCTTCGTCGAAGTTATCAGCAGGGCTACGCGGCGGTGTGAGTTAGTGGAGCTGGCTAGCGGTGGACTGGCAGGGTGGGATGTTGACGACGCCGTAGAGGGTAGTGGGGAGCACGCTGTTGGGCGGAGAGTAGTAGCGAACACGCTAGGTGGTAGAGATTACGAATCAAGAAGTAGAATTATTCCAGAGGAGTCAATAAGTGCTCAGTAGTAGTAGAGGGAAAGGGATGGAATAACTATTGTAGCGGTTTCCGGAGGCGGTGGTGGCTGCATGATGAAGATGGGGTGTGAAAGTGAGGTAGGGTGTGCATCGAAGCTGTGACATGTATATACTAGCGTATTACAACAAATTCATGAATACAGTATGAAAAATTGGGGTTTTTTTAGGACGGTTATAAGCACATGATTTTGCAGAAACCGTTTTGGAACCGTTTTCGGGACCGTTCAGAAAATTTAGGAACGGTAACCGAACTGTCGCAAGACCGTTACCCCCCTATAAACCGTCTTAAAAAACCACCCTTTTTCATATAGTACTTAGTATCACCGCTAGGGGATATGATCTAACTCCCACCCAATATTGAGAACCCCAGAGAACTTTTGTTGAACAGTACATGACTCCGTGCTCCCACGCCCACATGCCCAATGCTTAATGCCCAATACATCCGATGCATTCATATTATAGTGTAGTGTTGAACGTAACTTTAAACCCGGATCCGACTCGCCCCTTTTTATCTAGTAGTTATTGCCACTGTATGCATTCTTTTCAGACGGGTATCTGTCTTCACATCAGTCAACACTCTTGAAGAGTTCGAAAATGTCAAACATACGCAGGTCCTAGCTCCTGAATGCTCAAACTGGCAAGCCACTGTCCCATGTCAACGCAAGTCTCGACCGGATTGTCCTGGACAAGACCGCCCAAGAAACCACCAGCAAAAGCGTCGCCAGCACCGTTAGTATCCACAATGTCTTCAGACTTGACTTCGTGAACCAAGAAAGTTTGAACCTTGGGCTCGGCACTAGCATCTGATGTAACTACAATAGTGGGGAGCGTTCCCTGTGTAATGACAATAACACGAGGACGAGCGGTGTTCTTCTTGGGCAGGACAGCAATCGCCTTGGCAATCTCTGTGATATCTGTAGTCTGAGCGCAATAAACTATTAGAGCTTGCGTATATATAAACTGAATGCAATGGCCTGTAACTATACCTTCAGATCGTGAGATTCGGCATAAGCAAGTGCCTCGGCCTCGTTGCCAATCAAGTAGTCCCAGTAAGGGGCGCAAGAATCCAACTGTTCCTTGAAAAACTGAGGAAGGAAGGGCGCCGATAGATTCATGGAAAAGATCTGTGGATAGTCAGGAATCGCGTTCACGATATATCACTGAAGTAGAAACTAACCTTGTTCGTCACTGCAGCATGCTCGGCCAAGGCAAGAATGGCTGGAACGCATACGGTCAAGTGAAAACCACCAACGTAGAAGACCTTTGCTTTCTCTACCAACTCCCAGATCTTGGGCGACTTGAGATGTTCGAGTTTGTAGTGGTTGGCGGCCGCGAGATCCGTAACCATAGACCTGTGATGTCCAGTAATAACTACACCACAGCGCCCAGTAGGGTGATCCTCATCAACCCTGTACTCAGTGCGGACGCCCTCGCGAGTACTGCATGATTCAATTAGCTGGTCGGCAGAAGCGTCCTTGCCAACACATCCAACGTAAACCACCGATTTCGGTGGGAGAACATACTATCAATTCCACTAGGTTAGCAAAATATGATCACAAATGGTTTCTAGAAATGGTGGAACAACTTGAGCGCCACGAGCTGCATTTTGGGCAGCACCTCCAGCAAGAAATTTGGCCGTGTACTTCGTAGTGAGCTCGTTGTATATGGTCATGTGCTTCTCCTCAGCCAGGATTGCATCGTTCTCCTTAAGCCCATATTTGTCCAGAACAGACTGGTCGCTGTAGAGTTTATGAGCATAGTACAGTTCATATACATTTAGACATCCACACACCAAGTGGCCTGGATATCTTTACAGAAAATGGCAATTAGCTAATCTGGACCCTCCGGCCGTGAGATTGAGTTACCGAGAAGAGGATTTCCAAGGCAGAAGAGTTGATATTCTGAAGATGACATCTTTGTGGGTGATTGTGTGGTGATGTGTGGGCCTGGAGAAGGTGCAGCGGGGCAACTCCATTTTTCTATCACGTGATGTATTGTTAGCATAAACTAAAGGGTGAAGTAAAGGATGTTCCACACATATGAATATTGGTCACTTCACAATCTGATTCGCTAACACTGTCATTCTACCCGTGTTCCAATTCATATTTTGTGGCATCGGAACTCATCCCAACTGCCAAGCTCGGCACGTGATGCGGCTTTAAGTACGATGCAAAGGTTGCAAGCACCCTAGCTTCGTTCTGTATTGTACGGGTACAGTCATCATTCCCAACCATCAGTCTGATGCCCTTAGCGACTTTCATCCTTTGACACACTCACCAAAGACGGAAGACGCGCGACCCCCGACACGACACCACGGCACCACCACCACATTTCACGTCAGAATTTGTGTTGAACAACAAACAGTTTCTTCAAAAATCCGGTCGATTACCAGCCCAATTTGGCGCATTTGTCGCCCCACCCCTTCGGCTCCGTGGCCCCTATGAACTCCCTTTCTAACGGCGTAATGCCGCCGCAACCCATGCCCAGTAACATATCAAAGGAGCAAGTTCAGTCCGTCTATCACGTACGTAACTTCTAGTCATTCTATCCTCCCCTGCCCAACCAATTTTTAAATCAACAAAACTTGTTGCGGTGCCTCGCCTTCGGTTTGCAGATTTATTTGTCACTCACATTCTCCAGAAATGGCGCACACTCAAGGAACAGGGAGTCAACGAGTCAAATCCCGAGTTCGCGCAGCTTGCCAACTACCTAAAGATGGTTCAAGCCAGGCAGCAGATGCATCAACAACAAATGCACCACCAGGCTGGCGCACCAAATGATGTACAGCATGGTCGACTCTCCCAGGGGGTACCACAGGCCAACGGTATGTGTCTATAGTGCAAGTTGGTTGCTCTTATTGACATTGTTCTATCAAGGCCGGCTACCGCACACTCGACAGGTTTCACAGACACTACCGCAAAGCTACAATCCCCCTTCTCCAAAGCAGCGCCCCATCAACGACCCCTCGACGATCATCAACAACAATACTACGCAAACAGCCAGTATTCCACAATCTATGAACTCTCCGAGCTCCAGCTTTACGCCGGATCAGCTTGCTGTTTTGAGGAGCCAGATTGTGGCCTTCAAGTTCATCACGCGCAATAAATCCGTGCCCGCAAATGTACAAGCGGCTTTTCTGTATCCTCCAAAGCCCGGGCCGCAGTCGTCCACAGTCGCCGCAGCCGGTACTGTCATTGATGGTCTTGCAAAAGACGATGGCAAGCGAGCGCGATCGGGCTACGAATCCTTTACATCTCCCTGGGAGCATCTCCAATCACTCATATCATTCCATGATCACGGCTCACGGGAAAAGCGACTTATGATTCCTAGCATCATGCCGACTGGGATTGATGTTGCACATTTGCAAGAAGAGCGTGAGCGCGTCAGGAACAATCGGATTAACGCGCGAAAAGCTGAACTTGAGGAATTCCCTAGTAATCTGGCTGGATACGACACCAAGAAAGGGCTGGATGTTCTTGATGATTCATTGAAGCTGAAGGCGCTCATCGAGTACAAAGCACTATGTCTGCTCCCCAAGCAGCGACTCTTGCGACAGGAGATGGTAAACCGTATGGTACATGCCGACAGTCTCGCCGTGACGTCGAATCGGGCAATGTTCCGGCGCATGAAGAAGCAGTCCTTGCGAGAAGCCCGGATTACCGAGAAGCTGGAGAAACAGCAACGAGATCAGCGCGAACAAAAGGAAAGGCGAAAGCATGTGGAGTACATCCAGGGTGTCATCTCCCACGGCCAAGAGATTAAGGCAGCGGGCAGAGGCAAAGAAGCCAAGGCTCAGAAGTTGGGACGTCTGATGCAGCAGCACCACCAGTTCATGGAGAAGGAGGAGCAAAAGAGGATGGAGCGCATGGCGAAACAACGTCTTCAGGCCCTGAAAGCAAACGACGAAGAGGCGTATCTCAAACTGCTCGGCCAAGCCAAGGATACCCGCATCACGCACCTTCTCAGACAAACGGATTCATTCCTCGACTCGTTGGCCGCTAGCGTTCGGCAACAGCAACGTGATGCTGTTCAGAATTATGGAGAGAATGAAGGTTATTATGAGGCTGATGCTGCCGAAGAGGAAGGTGGCAAGGTTGACTATTTCAATGTTGCTCATCGCATCAAAGAAGATATCACAGAGCAACCCATGATTTTGACCGGCGGAACACTAAAAGATTATCAGATCAAGGGTTTACAGTGGATGATTTCTTTATACAACAACAACTTGAATGGTATTCTAGCAGACGAGATGGGTCTTGGAAAGACTATACAAACCATATCTCTGGTGACATACTTAATCGAGAAGAAGAACCAGAACGGCCCTTTTTTGGTCATCGTTCCTTTAAGTACCCTTACAAACTGGACTATGGAATTCGAGAAGTGGGCACCGTCGGTTGGGAAGATTGTATACAAGGGTCCCCCAACAGTACGGAAAACCCAACAGAACCATATCAAATATGGCAATTGGCAAGTTCTTTTAACAACTTACGAGTACATCATTAAGGACCGCCCGATTCTTAGCAAAGTCAAATGGAATTACATGATCATCGACGAAGGTCACAGGATGAAGAATGCACAGTCGAAGCTCAGTGCAACTCTTACAACCTACTACAATTGTCGATACCGTTTGATTTTGACGGGTACGCCACTTCAGAATAACTTGCCTGAACTATGGGCCCTCCTTAATTTCGTGCTTCCGACCATCTTCAAATCGGTAAAAAGTTTTGACGAGTGGTTCAATACACCGTTCGCCAACACTGGAGGGCAAGACAAGATGGAGCTTACCGAAGAAGAAGCCTTGCTTGTCATCCGTCGTCTTCATAAAGTTCTACGTCCATTCTTGCTACGTCGCCTGAAAAAGGACGTCGAGTCTGAACTGCCGGATAAGGTCGAGAAAGTAATCAAGTGTAAGTTATCGGCGTTGCAAGCCAAACTCTACACCCAAATGATGAACAATGGCATTTTATATGTCAACAATGAAGACAAGGGAGGGTATGTTAGACATGGTCCTTTGGCGTTGAATGGAATACTAACTTGTGATAGGAAACTCGGTGTCAAAGGATTGAGTAATATGATCATGCAGCTTCGAAAGCTCTGCAATCATCCATTTGTCTTTGAGGAGGTTGAAAGCGCAGTCAACCCTGCCAAAATGAATAATGATTCGCTCTGGCGTACTGCCGGTAAGTTCGAATTGCTGGATCGACTTTTGCCAAAGTTTTTCCACTCTGGACACAAGGTATGTTTTTATACCGCGTATACTAAAATACAGGATACTGACTGCAATAACTAGGTTCTCATTTTTTTCCAAATGACCCAAATCATGAATATCATGGAAGATTTCCTTCATTTACGCGGTTTTCGCTACTTGCGTCTCGACGGATCCACGAAAGCCGATGATCGGTCGGAACTACTGAAGCAGTTCAACGCCCCCGATTCATCATACTTCATCTTTTTGTTATCAACACGCGCTGGAGGGCTTGGTTTGAACTTGCAATCAGCTGACACGGTCATCATTTATGATTCGGACTGGAATCCACACCAAGATTTACAAGCACAGGACCGTGCACATCGTATCGGTCAGAAGAATGAGGTCAGAATTCTGAGACTGATCACTTCCAATTCCGTGGAGGAACGTATCTTGGAACGTGCCCAATACAAGCTTGATATCGACGGGAAAGTCATTCAGGCTGGTAAATTCGATAATAAGTCAACTAACGAAGAGCGTGATGCCTTGTTGCGTGTCATGTTGGAGGCGGAAGAAAAAGAAGCGGGTGATAACGAAGAGCTTGATGACGACGAATTGAACGAAATAATATCTAGAAATGACAACGAACTGATCCTATTCAAGCAAATAGATCAGGAAAGAGAGCGGGACCCGGTCTACGGCAGCGGTAGGACATCACGACTGTTCACTGAAGCTGAATTGCCCGAGATATACCTGCAGGACGACGTACTTCCTATTGAAGAACCGGTTGGTCCAGTGGGTCGTGGTGCACGTGAGCGGAAAGTCACCAGTTACGATGACGGATTAACTGAAGAGCAATGGTTGGATGCCATTGACAATGATGAGGATAGCATAGAGGATGCGGTGAACCGGAAGCGTGCCCGAATTGAGCGCCGCCAGGTCAACAAAGCTAAGCGCGGCGGATCCGGGTACAATGACAGTTCCCCAGCAGGCGAAAGCCCTGTACCTGACGATCCTCCACCAACCGTAAAGAGGAAACGTGGAAGAAAATCAAACGCCGAGAAACGCCGTGTCGAGGAGGAGGAAGCATCAAAGGTAACATCTATTCGTAGCCATTTCAGAAAGTCATATTTAATTATCTCCGTAGCCTAGGAAACGCCAGCGTGTCGGGAAAGCTGGTTACGTGCCGTCCGATGGCATGTCCCCTGGCAACCGGGCGCTGCTGCAAACGGCATGCGAAACGATATTCGACGCAGTCAAGGCCCTAGAAGAATCCGAAACAGGTCGGCTTCGTTCCGAAATTTTTGAGAAGCTTCCAAGCAAGAAGATTTTTCCTGACTACTACCATATCATCAAGCAACCCATCAGCTTTAATGAAATCAAGAAACGCATTAGAAATGGGGATTATATGTCGTTGGAACAGTTCCAAGCAGATTTCAAGCAGATGTTCAATAACGCGCGAATCTATAACGAAGAAGGATCGATTGTTTATGACGACGCAAATGCCATGGATGTAAGTTTATAACCTTGTGCGTACACCACTTTCAGGCTTCTAATTTGAATCTAGACCGAATTTGAGTTGCGCTACACCGAAGAGAAGAGAAATTATGAGGCAATGATGGGTAGTGACAATCGTTCAATGGGTGATGGCACCTCCACCGGAATGGGGTCGAGTACCGGAACGCCAGCTGCCGACACTCCTCACATACGATTGAAAGTTAGAGGGCATAGCACCAACACACCTGATCGGGGTGAAAGTTTCGATGATTCTGACTGATTATAATATCTTGTCACGGTAAAACCAGCTCAGATGTGTTTCATTTTTTCGTTGTAGTTTGGATTGGTCACTTTTAGGCGCTAGTCTGCGTTGTATCCAATTTTTTTTCCTTTATCATTTGACTACGCCGAAGCTCGCCGGATAACTGAAGATTTGCTTCTCTGCTGTATTTTTAAAGGTCAGTAGTATGGGTTGAATTGCACTTGTTTTTCTCTTATTATGAGGTCTTGTCAGAACGGGGTGCATCCTTGTGCTCAATGATAGAAAACCAGACCCCACAAATCTCAATGAGATGTTTTGCCGCAATAAATATTTGGAAACTGGACGAGCACAGCAAATCAACATCATTTACAGTGAAGTGTGCATTTATTCCTCTTCGTCTAGAGCACCTCCCTCATCCAACCACTTGCTCATGTATGGTCCATCCAGCCAATATCCAAGCTTTGCATAGTAATTTCGAACACCGACACCGGAAATACTAGCAAAAATCAGCCAATTCATCCAGATTCGAGTATGAACTTACACAGATATCTTCCTGCTTCGGTGCTCATATTTGGCAACCCTCTCAGCTGCCTCCATGAGCAACGTGCCATAACCCTGATGCTGGTACTTCTTTGGGTTTCGGCTATGGACGGGAACTGCAGACCCGTATACGTGCAATTCTCTCACCAAACTTGTAGGGTGTCCACTAAGTTCTTTCCTAAAGGTTTTGTCGGAACACTTTCTCAACCGCAGAAGGCCAATCAAGATATCCTGCTCCGGATCCTCATAGCTTAGGAATGTCTCCCATCCACCATTTGCCGTGTAGTCTCGCCGTAAGTACTCTACTTGATCAGGTCGAACTTTGTTTTTCACCTCCTGTATACCAACTTCTCGTGTGCGTACATCTCGGCACGTCGTTCCAAAATCTTTCATCCTGCTGAGAGCAAGTTCCCTGAGATTTCCATTTTCAACGCCTGCGGTAACCAGTGGCATCGGAATATCACGCTGCACGCGATATATACGGGTCCATGGAGGGATTAGAGCTAATATGCGGGCTACAAGATCTATCAGGGCGTTGGGTGTGTAGTTTTTGTACCGTCCCGTCCGCCACAATTCATACAGCCCTGTTCCGCGTATGACTAGGGTTGGATATATTTTGAGACCATCAGTTCGAAAGTCTGGATTCTCAAAATATTCCTGGCAGGGTGTAAGATTATATGTCTGAATATATGAATAGTGTGACTGGTACCTTGAACTGATCTAAATCTCTTTCCATACCAACGTTTGGCAAATCTGGCATCATATGAGATACAACCTTGTAGCCTGCATCCTTTGCCAACTTAAAGCTCTCGCATACCGCCTTCACTGTATGCCCTCGATTGGTGTCTCGTGCTACGTCCTCATACAGACTCTGGACACCAATCTCTAGCCGGGTGCATCCGTACCGCAGCATAGAGCTAAGATGCTGATCCAGGCAATAGTCCGGTCGTGTCTCTATTGTAATACCAACACACTTAGTCTGTGACTGCTCGGCTAGCCTGCATATCTCAGCATATATTCCCACAGAACTGTAGATGACCGTCTACCCACTCAACTGCTTCGTCGACATTTTCGGTCGTATATCCAGATAGAGCGTTATGCAGACTGGCAATGAACCAATCCCTGTAGCTTTCTGGCAAAGACATGAACGTCCCTCCCATGATGATGTATTCCACTTTATCGACGCTATGACCAAGTTGTCGGAGCTGGTCAACTCTTCCCCTAGCTTGCTCGAATGGATCGTACCGCGCTCGGATAGCACGCATAGAAGTGGGCTCGTATCCAGTGTAAGATTGCGTACTATACTCGAAGTCGGAGTCGGGTCCTCCAGGGCAGTACACGCAAATGTTACCGGTCTATACCGTAATCAATCTTTATTCAAGCGCAAGTATGAGGGGGGGGGGTTACATAGGCAATGTGAGGGCATCGGTGCGGTTTACACATGACTGCTACAACAGCAATACCAGAACTTGTACCTGGTAATTGAAGCATAAGAATCTAGGTGAAGCGCAAATGAGAACACATAACATACGGACGGGCTTTTGTACTAGCTTCCAGTTGATGTATTTCTTGTAGTGCTCCGGTATGGCCGCCATGATAGCTGTGAGAGGTGGGATTGTGCTTAGTTTGTGCTTTTTGGAGACTTGACCCCTCAGTGAATTTAAATTTGTGACTTTCGAGCCATCATTTTCTTCATGGTCCTGGATGAGTTGGTGTGCTATGTCGGCGCAAGCTTGCATGAACCGCTCCCCCTCTGGAGCAAGGGCTCCCTTTTTGCCCGACTTGCCATGCGTGGAGGCAATTGTCGTTGTTGAAATAGTCGGTGCCATCAGTTATGGAGTTGAATATGTGGCGATGTGGTGGTCAGTGGGGCAACAATGATCTATGCTAAAATTCATGACAGTGACGGCATCTGCCGTTATGCAGCATGAAACGTCTCCTATCAAATGAAGTAGCCACTGACTGACGTACCAACTCGTAGGCTTAATAACAGTACATAGACTACGCTCCCTGCTGGACAAACGAAATACCACGATTCGCCTCCTTAGCCGACTGCCAATATGAAAAGCTAGGCGTCAAGCAGATAAATAACATCGTACGGAACACAATCAACCAACGCGCAAGGAAACGTCCAATACTCTTTTCAACAATGGCGCAGGATCATGAGATTCGGGGGGTTGGGCGAAATCACCATAGTCGTCGTGACTCTACTGCCAGCAATGCCAGTTTCTACAGTGATGTGGAGATGTCGCAAGATGAGGTATATTTTTACTCTCCATCGCCTCTATTACCTCACAGCAGCGATTGAACTATATCTAGATATTTGCTGGGCCCACATCCGAGAGCCTTCCATCAAGCGCTGCGTCTTTCCAGCACAGAAGACGCCCCAGAGCAGATTCAGTCACAAGTTGGTCATTCTTTCAACCAGATGGAGAAGACAATCAGGCGATCGACAGTGAGGATGAGCATGCTATTCTAGATGACGAAGGTCTTGATATTGAAGCTGCTTGCGGTCGTCGGGATAGTCTTTCCTTGCACCGGAAATCATCAGCGCAAGATTTCCGTGCGTCAGAACCCTTGATTCGACAGCGAGAGTCACCATGCGATTCCACTAGGCAGCCGCATAGAATGAGTCAAACTATATATATTCCCACAGAAGACCTTACGATTGCAGTTGCCGGGTTCATCACTAGTCGAATTGGCTATACAATTTACCTCGCTGTATCGTCGTTGACTTTGGGCCTTGGATGGTTGGTGCTTCGATGGTTCCCTCGGACACGTATGCGATTAATTGGGAAGGCCTGTCCTCTGAGGGAGTGTAATTGGGTTGTGATTGAAGCATGTATACACCGTCTTGGTTTTATAGGTCAATCTAACTATCTTAGAACCAATGGAATGAGTTTAGTGTACTCAAAGTAAAGCGGCGTGAATACGGGCAGACCATGTCAACGGTTTTCGGACACGACAAAGAAAAGTCTATCAACGTTCATGTGTCGGATGATTTCGATGATGACCCGATCATCCCGCATTTACAGTATTTAGACTATCGATACATAAGATTTTGCTACCACCCACTGCAAGATAGGTTCATACTTAATAATAATTGGAAGGATCCATCCTGGGATAATATCCGATCCCTCAGAATGGGACTCGACGGAGATGAAAAGGGCTTTAGGCAGACGGTTTTTGGAGATAATGTGATAGATATTGAAGAGAAAACTGCAATGCAGATCTTGGTAGATGAGGTTGGTGCCGCTGCTTATCACATCTCCCACTTTGATTGTTCAGAAGCTATGAAGCTAAGTCATTTTTGTTATGACTCCAGGCTTTCCATCCATTTTACGTATTCCAGATTGCGAGTCTCATCCTCTGGTCCCTTGATGAGTATTACTACTATGCTGTGTGCATTTTCATCATCTCGTTATTTAGCATTCTGAGTACCCTATTTGAGACAAAATCGGTAAGTAAAAACCAAGGCTCTGTTTCCCGGGTCTAACCTCCGTTCAGACTATGCGCCGGCTTCGAGAGGTATCTCGATTTGTATGTGACGTCCGTGTTTTGAGAAATGGATTCTGTATGTTCAAGTCCCTAATAATCCGCCATCGCTCGAAGAGCTAACACCATTAGGGCGCTATGTATCCTCCACCGATATGGTTCCGGGCGACGTTTATGAGATTACCGACCCCGGATTGTCATTGTTTCCTTGCGACAGTCTTCTCCTTACCGGAGACTGCATTGTCAACGAAAGCATGTTAACTGGTGAGGGCTATTCCTCTCATCCATATACCGGCTAGCTGATACAATTCAGGTGAGTCTGTGCCAGTTTCTAAAATTGCTTGCACGAATGAGGCACTTCACATGCTTGATCTGGCCGCACCTTCCGTGTATCCCGCTGTGGCACGTCACTTTTTGTTTTGTGGAACAAAGATCATTAGAGCTCGAAAACCACAAGATGGTATTGAGGAGGAGGCTGTTGCACTGGCTATGGTGGTTCGCACTGGATTCAATACTACGAAAGGTGCTTTAGTGCGGTCAATGCTCTTTCCTAAACCTACCGGCTTCAAGTTTTACCGTGACTCCTTCTATTATATTGCAGTAATGGGTGCTATTGCGGCACTCGGATTCATAACATCTTTTGTCAATTTTATCCGTCTTGGGGTGAGTATTATAAACTTGGGATTATAGAATACAGTTAACAGTGCAATTAGCTAGAATGGAACCTCATCGTTATTAGAGCGCTTGATTTGATTACTATCGTAGTCCCTCCTGCTCTACCCGCAACATTGACCATTGGAACCAATTTTGCTTTATCTCGTCTAAAGGACCGAAGTGTCTTTTGTATTAGTCCCCAACGGTATCACACCTCGAACCGTCGTTGACCCTACCTGAAGGCTGACACTCGACAGAGTTAACATCGGTGGAAAGCTTGATGTGGTATGCTTTGACAAGACAGGTACTTTAACCGAAGATGGCTTGGATGTACTTGGGGTCCACTCTGTGACACCATATCCACATAAGTGAGCACTGTAATAGAGGGGTCTTTGCATGTCTTCTGTTAATTTCCCATCAGGTTCACCAAGCTTTTTGAAAGCGTTGGAACGCTACTTAAAGCTGACTCGCAAAACGATCATGCTGATCAGTCGCCCTTTATATCACTTTTCAATACCATGGCAACTTGCCACTCCCTAAGACTCGTTGAAGACGAATTGATCGGTGATCCACTGGATCTGAAAATGTTCGAGTTTACGGGCTGGGTCTTTGAAGAAGGGGAACACAGAAATAATAATACCGGCATGATGCAAGACCCACGGGGTTCGGAAAGCGGACGCAGTAGTGGGCTGTCTCCTTCCATAGTCCGTCCGCGCGATCGTCTTTCACCGTCTCATTTAGTAAGTCATTGGAAGAAATGGGCCACTGACACTCTCTAACTACCGTAGAATCCCACTCCAGAACTAGGAATCTTAAAAATATTCGAGTTCGTTTCTAACCTGAGACGCTCTAGCGTGATTGTCAAGCGCTTTCGCGCCGCCGGTGGTGACATCTATGTAAAAGGAGCACCGGAATGCATGAGGGACATCTGCAACTCCTTGAGCTGTTAGTTCTTTCACACTATGTGCTCTCGGGTTCTAATAGCCCCAAAATGCAGTTCCTCCCGATTATGAACGGATTCTTGAGCAATACACACGAAGCGGCTACCGAGTGATTGCGTGTGCAACAAAGCACATCCCGAATCTCACTTGGATCAAGGCACAGAAGATGAAACGTGAGGACGCAGAATCTGGACTCGATTTTGCTGGTTTTATTATATTCGAAAATAAACTCAAAGACTCAACTACACCGGTAATTGAAGAGTTGAGACGAGCTGCCATCCGGACAGTTATGTGTACAGGAGACAACATCCTCACCGCGATAAGTGTCGCACAGAAGTGCAAGTTGATTGAAGACTGCCTTGTATTCGTTCCGCATTTTATTGAAGGCCAGTCACATAGCCCCCAAGCGAGAATACGGTGGGAATCAGTTGACGATACCCCAGTTGTTCTTGACGGTAAAACGCTACTGCCCTTACCAGTTTCCTCGAGCGCCGATATTTCCGGTCCGTACAGCACGTATAATCTACAAAACTATTGTATGGCTGTGACTGGAGAAGCATTCAGATGGATAGTGGATTATGCATCAGAAGACTACGTGAATCGAGTGCGTTAAACCTCACCCTCCGTCGGGTACCTGTTGGGGTTTCTTATATTAACAATATAGACGTTGGTACGGGCGCAAGTCTTTGCGCGAATGTCGCCAGATGAAAAACACGAACTCGTTGAAAAACTACAAGGGATTGATTATTGCGTTGGTTTCTGCGGTGATGGTGCCAATGACTGTGGCGCCCTAAAGGCCGCAGATGTGGGAATATCACTATCAGAAGCGGAAGCTTCGGTTGCCGCTCCTTTTACGAGTAGAATCTTCGATATCTCTTGTGTTCCTCAAGTTATCAGGCACGTTTGGTATTATAACTATATGGGAATATTAATATCTAACTTTTAGAAGGGAAGGACGCGCTGCATTGGTGACCAGCTTCAGCTGCTTTAAATACATGAGTTTGTATTCGGCTATCCAGTTCACCTCCGTCAGCATTCTCTACAAATCCGGATCTAATCTTGGAGATTTTCAGGTAAGATACACTCTCCTGTCATGAGGCTGAATTTCGCGCTTACCTCGTTAAGTTTTTATTCATCGACCTCCTTTTGATTCTCCCGATTGCTGTCTTTAGTGAGTTCCTAGTAGCGCAGGCTAGAATATCGTGCTGAAACATGATAGTGGGTTGGACTGGACCTTATCCTACACTCAGTGTTAAGCGTCCCACCGCGAGTCTGGTATCTCGCAAGGTCTTGACGCCCCTTCTCTGCCAAATTTTTATCGCCTTCGGCCTTCAGTTTGTCTGCTACGAACTGGCACAAGGCCAGAGTTGGTATATTCCGCCTATGCTGAGCCATGAAAAGTCGAACATTCCAAATTCGGCAAATACAACGCTATTTCTGGTTTCATGTTATCAATATATCTTTGCAGCGGTATTTCTCTCTGTTGGGCCTCCATATAGATTATCGATGCGACATAATTGTGAGTATACTCGGTTCAGTATTATGATAGCATTGTTGTTAATTGGAAACCAGTGCCCTTTGTGGCCACTACACTGGCTGGTCTCGCTATTGCTACTTACATGCTTTTCTGTTGCCCACATTGGCTCTCGGACCTGATGCAGCTCACCCCTATCCCTATGAGCTTTAAGTTTGCCTTACTAGGCGCTGCGTTGATTGGGTTTTGCATTTCAAACATGGGAGAGCAACATATCTTCCCACAATTGATACGACTCTTTAGACCGAAAACGTCTATGAAGCAGCAGGAAGGGGGTAAGAAGAGGAAGAAGTATAAGACAACGGAGGAACAAATGCGTTTTTAAGGTCATGTAGTTACTCAATTCCTTACATTTCCCACTAATACTTCTGCACACTCATAGTCTCAAGTCGTACCGCTGTAATCGTTCAGTAGCTCCGTTATAACATTCAGTAATCGACTGAGACGTTCTGAGCCTATGCTAGCACACCAGACGGGATGTAGATCGTGGGACATACATGATGATAGTTGGTGTCTTGTCACATTGTTTTTTTGTGAAGCTCAATAAATGATTTCTTCGCGCAATATATCTAAACACACTAGGCGTCTGTTGTATATCTAACTGTAGAACCGGGGGGTGAATTTGGTGCAAATTACAAGTCTCCGCATATAAACCTCATATCTCAGGCATTACCGTATCCCTGACTCTGATCAAGCAGTAACAAGCCATCTAGTGATCCCATGGGTGCTTCAATCCGAGAAGAACAGCCTAGATAGCCAGTTAGCCGCTCTCATCCGGTTCACCGGGCGTTGTTCAAGAGGCTCCTACTCCGTCCTTCTTCGCGCGGTACCTGTTCACCACTAGGGTTAGCAATTCCCTCACCATGAGAGAGCGGAAGACAGTTCACATTATCCAAAACCACATGCTAGCGCCTAACAGTGTTGCAGAGGCACGGTACAGAGGGCGAGCGGGGTGGACGTGAATTGGATGGGTGCCAGCCATTACGACTTTTTTTGCTACGTTGGATGCGTAATTAGCAAGAATCTAGATAGAGAAAGATGGTGAAGGTATGCTACTGCTGAAGTGGAGAGTTGTAGGTGTTCGTGATATTGAAAATCCTGAGAAGTGAAGCTAAGATGTCGTCTGGGAGCACTGAACTTACCACATCACGTGCACAAATTGAGAGCTTCTGCCTAATAAGTATTTTTTCAATCAAAATTTTGATGAGCTGAGCTGAGCTCAGGCGCAGGGCTGAAATCTACTTCAACATAAGTTGTTTATTAATGACTTCACATATAAGTGTGCTCGAGAATCAGAAATTACGACGAGAATATTGGGAATATCTACGGTAAGGATCTGGTGAGCTGTACCTAAAAACATAAAATCTAGTATACAGGGGTTTTTCACCATGATAACATTAACTACTAATTGATAGAAAAAGCATATCTACGAATGGTTACTCTAAACTCCGGCAAAAACCTCCTTTCATTATGTATCTTGAATAGTTTGCTATACGTCGTCTTGTGAGAAACTTGAGACAAAACGCAGTAGTAAGTGATTCACGTACCACAAATCGGTTAAGCCCTAGTTCAAATAGTTCAACTGCGACCCCTTCTCCGCCCGAGTGTTCGAGAGCTGTACTACTTTCAGGTTTATGTCTTAAAATCACACTGACAGCAACAAACATACGCGATAGGGGATTCTTGGTGACTACTCAAGTGGTCAGCTCCGAATGATACCCCACGAGAGAGCTTGTCTCACCAAATTCAACATAAAGATTGACATATATCTGATGTAGAACCACCCGTAGGTTGTTTGTTTTGACATCTGTCAACATCACAAATTTAAGGTTGGTTGCCGTTTCGTAGTAGTGGAGCTTATATACTCCTGTTCGGTAAGATATGAAATTATCGTCACTGATCGTATCAGCAATTCGAGTTACATTGTCAGGAACGGCGATTTACTAACGGGCCTGAAAGTTTCCGCACCATATTTCTCAGGGAGAATACAACTCCAAAAACTAGCTTCGCATCATCTTGAACGCTCAGTTGGCCGGAGGGCGCTCTAAAACTTGTATGGCGGTCAGGCGGTCCCACCGATAGTCGTTTGTCCGACACCACTGTAGCTGGAGATGAGACTACGGAGGGTGTCGTAGTGGGCGGCGGGCGAAACGATCGTTCTCGCTCAAGCCATTGCTTAACGTAGATGCACTCGCCTGAGATCTGTTAGCACGGTCAGGATAATATAATTTCAGTTACAAATCCCACAATGCCTGTCAAAAATGTAAAACGAATATATCGGCATCGTTTGCTCTGAAGTTCACTTGCTCTGACGTGCAATGAATGTATGACGTAAAGTTTACTTCCCTGAGACCTTCTTCAGGGTATCTAATTTCTCTGGTTAGTTACCCGGAAAGTGCACCGAAGGCATCAGTTCATTGTGTAAATCAACGCAAATTTCGGGCACGTATCTTCAAAGTATGAGAAATTTCGTGCCGCTCGAGGCTGACACTCCGCAAGTTCAGGGAGAAGAATAGACGGCATAGGTCGTTTAGCAGGAAGATGTCAGGGTATTCAATATTCTGGCTGTTGGTCATGACGAATTCACTCTAGTAGTTAAATGCGCGAAAACCGTAATACGAAAGCGCTGCCATATGTACATATGCCACTGGACCTGATATCGATACCTTATCATAAATATTGGCGAATTGTAAAACCAATTCAAACAACGACATGGAAACGACAATAGCCAGTCATACCGTGTCCATCAAAGCATCATCGCCAGCTATAAACACACATTGAAAATCCATGCACTATGACCACGAGAAGTGATGACATGGTAAGAAACAAGTCGAAATAGAACTAAGAAAATGCCGTAAAACAAATGCCACCAGAAATCGCTTCCCATCCAACGCCATCCAAATCTCTTACCTAGTAAAACAAAGAAACATTCATGACAAAAGAAAGTGCAGTTAGAAATCTTTTGTTTAAGAAACACTTTAAAAAAAATCATGCGAGTAGAGTCGGGAGAATCAACATGATAACTATGGACCAAGCGTAAGGACTCTGTAATGAAAGACTTGGGCGGTAGCCGCTAGATTAAACGCATCGACGACTTTGTAGTTTTGTAATCCGTGAAATGTCGATCGCAGAATACTCTTAATAGCCTGCAGGCAGGTCTTAGAGTGGTGAAGTGTGGTCAATATTAATTTCGGACGGTGACAGACCTTCTTCTCCTGCTTTGCAAAGTTTGATTTCTCTACCCCATTCAGACTTCAGTACCTGTGATGCGGTGATACGCCGGGTCGGATTAGGATCAAGAATCGAGTAGATCACATTGCGACATCTCGCCTACCATTGTCATCGGATTAGAACCCCCCGTTAAGGCCTCAAAATTAAGTGGCACATACCCTATGCAAATTTTCGATGGGGGCATATCCATCCTCATCTTTACGCCCTTCAAGATATTTCTCAAAGAATTCATCTTCCTCTTTTTTAGCTACACGCCACAAGTGTCTCCCTGTACGCATGGCCATATATATTACGCCAGTAGCCCACACATCAACTGCTCTAGGGTCGAATTCCTTGTCCGTGTATTCTTCTGGCGCAATGTAGGGAGCAGAACCACACAGTCCGCACGTCATATGTGCTTCCTTTTCCCAAGCCATGCGGAAACATTCTCCGTTGCCAAAATCAGTAATCTTGAGAGAACCATGCATAGTAAGTAGCAGGTTCTCCGGCTTCAGATCTCGGTGCGCTACTCCCATTTCGTGCATGTACTCGACACCACGCATTAACTGTTTGAAGTAGCAATCTGCCTCCGCAACTTCCAGCTTCCCAGCAGTTAAAATCAAGGTGTAAAGGTCGCCACCAGCACAGAACTCCATGACTTCACAGTAGTCACCCTTCGCGTCTTGTAGGAGATCCAGCGTGTGGATAACATTCGGATGACGTAATGAGGATGAGATACAAAATTCGGAAGTCAATCTCTTATGATATTTCCGGGAGGATTCCTGAGGACGCCGGCGAAACTCCTTGACTGCATACAGTTGTTCAGATTGCCCGTTTTTGGGGTCGATTTTATGCGATATCCGGACAATACCAAAAGCCCCGCGACCAATAATCTCTTGACATTTGCCATACTTCTCTACCAACGTAGCAGTTGAATTAGGCCCTCCTTTCTTGTCTGATGCAAGTTTATCCTTTTCAGTCTTCAGTTGGTCAACCCAGCTGGACATCAGGCTGAGTCGATCTGGTTCTACCATGTGCTCATCCTTCTTTTTCCCGACCAATAACTCCCGTAGCATTCCGGACAGTTTCTCCTGGCGCTTTGCACTACGAAGATTGTGCTCGTGAGTGCCGTCCTTGTGCAAAATGAAGCGCTGTTGGGTTGCACAATTGGATCCTTTCGTTTCAGGTAATGCGGGAACTGCAGAGGGCGTACTTGTCTTCTGGAGCGGGGGTTTGCGTTCCGCCATCTTGTCTCTCCCGGATAGTATGCTGCTATCTGTGTCGGATGCACTACCGTCGGCAGGACGCTCGCGCACCACTGGTTTGACATCTTCCCTGGATTTGCTACTGCATTGCGAAAATATGCGTTGAAGCCTTGATGATATTGTCTTCTTTTCTGGTGCGGCTGGGGCTGGAGTGGCTGCGAGGCCGGATAACGATGAGACCAAACCGGGAATAGCGACAGGCTGCCCTGTGATTGGATTTAAGACCGGTGATCCTGCCGCGGATGGTGCTGCAGATGGGGCTGCAGAAGAAGTGCTGGGGGTCAATAAAGATGGTGTATTTCGACCATCTCGATTCTCCGTGGGATTTATCGAAGATCCATCGCTCGCTCTTGCTGGCAGAGGAGGCTCAATCATTGTTATTGATGTAAGAGAAGTCTGAGATACGGTGTGGGCGTGGGAGCGAGAATGGTGGCGGTTGGAGAGTTGTGCACCGCAAAATATGGGGATTTGGAAAACGGCAAGAGTTGTAGTCGAGAGACTGATATCCAAGAGGGGGTGGCGGACAACGAGCCGGGAGAGTCGTTCAAAGGCGATGCGGCGTAACGTGTGGCACGGAGAGAGGGGTGAGGCGACGTAGTATGCGGTGGAGGGATTGTGTATGTCGCTGGGCTGTCTGGTATCGAGGTGGAGAAGCGTTGAAATCTTCGAAGGAAGTAGATATGTAGTACTTAGTACTTAGTACTTAGTATTTAGTCTTTGAAGTACTTAAGTATTCTTGGGTGGTGGGTGCCCAGGTGAACCAGCGAAGTTAAATTCAGCTACGAATGGTGAACAGTGGGAAATAACTCCAGCCGAGCCGGGTCGAGTCAAATCAATCAAGTCAAGTTCACTTTGTTCAGAACAGCTTCTATGTGTGTGTGGGAATGATTGTGATGTGTTGGGGTTGTGGGGGAAAGTAGAGTACTCATGAAGTAAAGAGGTATCTGGTGGGAGTGTACCCAATCTATTCTTCATCACATTAATCGTTACTTACTAACATCTCGCATTGGAGTGGAACCTTCCGCGAGAGTTGCCAAGCTGTGAGAGACGCGGTAACATGTGGTAAGTGCTTCCGGGGCGATCTAACCTGGTGTCAGAATGAACACATATACTCTCTGCTATCTGGCACGACAAAATGCACATGGTCAGTCTTTTAATATTCATTCTTTCCATTCTTCTATGTACTCTGCTCAGCTGCTAATGTGCCGATCTTCTGATGTATTGGTAACTATTAGTTTTGCTAGTGAGAAGTACATGATGCAGAGGATGTACCTTCTATATATATGCCGTATTATTTTGTAAGTAACGAATCGTGCTAAAGGTTCCAAGTTGTGTTAAATGTTGAATCGAGTGTTTGGGCAGTATAATGCTATTTTAATAGTATTTCCCATACAAACAACCTGCAGCCCGATTTCGGTATTTGCGGCATTATTTAAACAGCATCACCTTCGGGTTTGCCTTGCGAATTTCCAATACGCTCACGGCAGCGCAGCTCCCACGGTGCTATTGTGACGCCGCTCACTGGTCAATTGGTCAAAAGAAGTCTCCTATGCAATTAAAAGATAGTACTCCACTCTTCTAATGCCTACTCCTCACTTATTGTGATAAGACTTTGCATGCTCTCCGACAGCAGCTAGATTTCTATATGTGCTTTTCATTCCTAGGTGAATGCTTTTAGAGCAGGTACTTCTTATAAACTAAACTTTGCCGGCGTTCCTCACGGAAGCTTGGTTTTTTCAGCGGTAGCGGGCACTCAGAATACACGACTTGGGTACCGAAGTACGGTATTTCATCAATGGGGTTTGGAATTCATATAGGATCACAGCATCCAACTCGTTAACAGTCGTTGAATATTCCATTTGCCTGACAAAACCTCAACTTTGTCCCACTAGTTCGCATACACTGCCAGACTATCCCCTATCTTGGTGGATGATTTGAACTTTTGCGTGGTAGTCTTCTTCAGAGGGATCCCCATCCACAGGTGACGGTGACTTCAGAACAGCCGGATTGTGTCCGCTTTGATGTACCATTGTATCGTTGCGAATGTCATTGCCAGGGTGTATAGGCGGTGTATCATCCGCAATGGGTACAACCTGCTCTTGCGCTGTACACCTAGTAGTGGTTCTGTCCTCCTGATTCAAGCCGTGTACCACCTGTACTTCAATAAGGGGAGGAACATTCGATGGATTCTCAGGTAGCCAGTCGCCATGAGGAGATGGGATGCCTTCAGTATCCGCTGGAAGTGCATGGACCAGATTGTCCAGCGTTATCTCTGTGTTGATGCCGGAGATGTTTAACCGCTGTTGATAATGCCCTCGATCATCAGAAGTTAAGCTTTGCGAACGCTGTGGCTCTCCAAAATCCACTTGAGTGGATGCAGTGGCCGAGTTTGAGGATGCTTTGAGACGGCCAAGCGTCAATCGTTTCAGCTTTCTAACAGCCCGAACCTTGAACCTTCAGTCATATCCAACAAGTTCTAAGTTGGGGCGCACATACAACAGCCAAGACATTGTGAATGCTTTTCGTTATCGCAGATGCCATTTCTTCTTCTGTAGGGAGGATGATGTCTGCTGTATTCTCCTCCTCAGGTAGAAGCATATCTTTGCCTCCTCGTGTGACCCAAGGGTGATTCTGGTTGGCAAGTAAGAATCATTCTAGTATCGCCATATTTACGAATGTACATACGCGCAGCTCCGGCATCTTTATTCTTTTTGCAGGGTTCTTTTCCAATAGTTTTATTAGAAGATCTGTCAGTGGAGCGCTGGTAGTGTCGGGTATGTGTACTCTTTAATTGGTCAGAGGGCCTACAATTGAAAAGTAGTCAGGAAGTGCATCTCACGGATCGTGCGTTATCCCCTCGTAGAGCTCCATCATACTGCGGTGGTTGAACGGTAGACGCCCAAATAGGAGGCAGTACAGAGTAACCCCCATGGACCAAATATCTGCGGCAGCTCCGCTGACATCTCCATGGCCGACTACACATAGTTCGGGTGGTAGGAAGGCTGGACTACCGGCTGACTTAGCGGTAACCATTGGTGCATTCTTTTCAAACATTTCGCTCACACCGAAATCGACAATCTTCAACACATCGTCCGCGGTCAATAACAAATTATCCGGTTTGATATCACGATGGACTATTCCTTGTGCGTGCACTATTGAATAGTAAGTCCACATATCGCGGGGGTAATCGAGGCGGGGCCAAACAGTATTCAATTCCCAAGATCATGTCTCGGAACCACAATCGGCATTGCTCTTCGGGATAAGGCTCGGCAATTTGGTCAAGATCGACATTCATAACCACACCCTTCTCACACATCTCCAGAACCATATATAGAGAGTCACCTTCTGGGTCATCGAGTACTTCTATGAGGTTGACGACGTTTTCATGATCAAGCTTTTTCAGAATTGCAATTTCCTCGCGAATTAGGTAAAGCGGGTTTCCGCTTTCTTGTTCTCTGTGGATTTCAGAGGCAGTCCGTCCGTGTCCCTGTGGATTCAGAAATCCTCCTCGCCACGCGACATGTGGTCGACGAAGAATATTCGATTGGGACCTTTTTCGGAGTCTCGATTTCGAGAATTCTTTCACTGCCTTAATTGCAAGGGTTTTTAGAAAGTTGTTGATGTCTAGGGATGAAGGAGGGGAGGGTAAACCTTACATATTTCTTTCCTGATTGATCTACTGCGAGATGGACAGCACCGAACGACCCGCGTCCAATTTCCTGCTTCAAATTATATCTAACTCTATGTTAAACATAAATAATGTGCAAAGAATGAATAGTCACCGCACTGATTAATTCTCACCCCTAAGCCGCCATCTTCACCATCCTCATACGACAGGCTAGCATCCAACGTCTCTTTGACTGGAGCTCTGCCTACTGAAGGGGTCCGACGGTGGTGTCGAAGAGGGCTGCGATAGTTGTCCACCGGTAACGAGATATGCCGTATCACTGGTGGCCTTACAGGGAAGGAACTTAAATTCTCAGCGCAGGTTATCGTTGAGTCGTCAAGAGGTGGCGCTAGCATGACGAAGAATTCTAATGGTTGGCGATAACAGATTCCAAGTCAAAGTGAGGACTTTGATGTGGTAGAGTACAACATCAAAGCAACTATATGTACCTTGTATCGCCGATAAAATTCTGAGTGAAACGAGGATTTTGTCGACAGCGATCCCAAGAAAACTAGTAGAATGGTACATGCCTTCAAACAAAGAAAAGTGGATCTGATAAAATAACAGATCTGATACTCAAATCGGGTACGCTGATTTATGTGCTTTACTTCATTTTCAGAGTTATAGTGGTTCTGTTGAAATAAGTACTGATTGCTTGTATACTTAAGTACAGGTGGCATCTCCAGCTGAGTCTGGAATGACCATCATCTTAGAGAAATTATGCATCAGCTCAGCTGAAGCCCATAAGATGTACGTCGGAAGGTGGACCATATATGCAACACTCCCTCCTCTTGCTACATTCTGTGGAGCAAAAAAGACAAACAACAAACAAACAAACTTGTGATGCTGATAGTAGCCTCCTTAAACTCCTGCATGGCAAGTGAGAAGGGAAAGAGTACTACTGTAGCCTGAGGATGAGCATTTATACAAACAAAGAAATCCATATTCCCAAAAAGGAAAGACAATCTTAAGTCCAACCTTACAATGAGCTCCAATTGACATTCAATGGGCCTCCATTATCATAAACCCATTGCTTTCGTGAACTTCATATGCGTATCTTTCGTAAGTGCTTTTGTGAGTATATCTGTGACATTATTGGCTGTGTGTATGTAGAAGTAGTTCATTATTTATCATCTATGCGGATTTCAACTGTTGTGATAGCAAACATTGAATTGCTTAGTTCGAGCTTGGATGATTCCGGTGGTAATACAACTAAGAGCACTCTTATTGTGATAGTTGATTGGCAGCAGTGGTAAGTCTTTCTCAGAACTGGGAATATCCCTTTGCAATTGGAGTAACGATTTCGCTTCCCTGAAGGCCTACAAACATGCGATGAATTTGACCTCATGAGTTGACATGACAATGAGGCTTTGCTTCTACAACTGGCATCAAACTGTCTTGAGATTGCCAAGAGACTGCTCCACCATTGCTTGTGCGAAACACATGGCCTCTCTACGACGTGTAGTCCACACTATCATTGGCCCAGGAAGAATCCAAGTGCCCTACCAGACTATTGCTGATGTCGATGCTATTGCTGATGTTACTGTCATTCAAGTGTAGTTGGAAATCGGCTGTAAATTTGAGATACTGAAAAACTCTCTGAGCAGTAGTCATATGGCAGGTGAATGGCTGCTAACTGTAATGAGAAAGAGCAGCAACTGTATACAAGATATCTAGCATAGTTGCAAGTGCTGCGTACATTAGTAACCACACAACTGTTTGATAGTCTGTGATATTATCCAATTCATTCTCCCACCAATTCTGAGCTATGTCCAATATTACATTGGAATCGATCCATGTTGAGACACAGTGACTATACTTCTTGGCAAATGGTCTCAGGATTGTAGGGATATACACTTTTAGACTGAGATTGTGTCCAGTACCAATTTGATAGCAGTAGATCTCTATGCCAGAAAATTGGCATGCCTGGCCCATGCTCATGATCTCATATTTCTCCAAGAGTTTCGCCTTGATCTTGATCACAGGTTAGGCGGCAACCTCTGGATACAGCATGGAGATATTTTTGACATATGGAAGTATCAGAATACAGTTGTTGTAGAGATAGAGGTTAGGATTGGCTGAGGACAATGTGAATCCAAGAGAGAGTAGAAAGCCATTGATATCATCATGCCATAGCCTTGGAGCTTGTTTAAGGCCATAGAGAGTTTTCTGAAGTCTGACAATGAGCTTTGGTATGTTGAGACCCTTGGGCCATCAGTCTTGCAAATTCTATAGGTGTTGTCATTGTTGATTTTGGGGTTTGAGAAAGTTGTAACTGGATTCCAGGATTGTACGCAATAGTTCCAGACCGTCCCTCCGGGTCGGAGTCCAGGTCGAAACTGAACTGTTGCCCTAATTGGTGGACCGCGTTATCATTACACCTGAACTGTCTATGCAGGCATGTTTCAATGGAAATCTCCCGACCGGTCTGAATTGGGCGGGTTATCAGCGGGTCACCCACCAGGTCTATCTGTAGATTCATATAATGCTCTTGTTTTTGGTGTTTGATAATAGTATATTATCAAAATTGCTTATTAAACATCCAATAATCTCTTTTTGCATGTTTTGCAGTTTGCGATATCCATTATTTTGGAATCCATGTTTTTCCTTTATATGTTGTATTTTTGCCTATAAAGGTGGTCAATAGTTCTGTTATGAGCTCAAGTATCCGTGCAATGCCTTGATTACCAAATATGCAAGACCAAAAATTGTTGATGCTGCGTTGACGTTCATTTTCATGATGGGGTAAAGTATAGTAGTATGTCATGCACTGTTTTGGCTGAAAAGGCTGCCATTTCCTTGTATATGAATTATTGCCACAAAGCAACACTTAGAGTAGCCAAGATGCAAGACCAAAAATTGTTGATGCTCCAGTGATGCTCAGTTTAAGGATGGCGCAGGGAGTGTGTCGCTATTGTTTTGCCTCTAAAGGTGGCCAATACCTCATTTATGGATGTTTACAACCAATTGCCACTTAGATTACCCAAGATGCAAGACCAAAAATTGTTGACGCTCCGATGACACTCATTTTCAAAATGGGGTAGGGAGTGTGTCACAATTGTTTTTGCCTCTGAAGGCGGCCAATCCCTTATTTGCGGATGTTTGCAACCAATCACCACTTATGATACCGAAGATGCAAAACCAAAAATTGTTGACACTCCATTGACGCTGATTTTCAGAGTGGGGTGGTGATGCTGTTGCTTGTGCTGTTGCCAATAAAGGCTGCCAATAATTTGGTTATGCATAACAGCGACCAAATCACTTTTCAATTACCTTACTTACAAGACCAAAAATTGTTGATGCTCCATTGATGCTCATTTTAATGTATTGTCAATTCAAAATCTGCTGCCATCGATAATTGCATTCATCATTATTTGACCTCATTGGCTCCGTTTCTGACTGGTTGAGACGTCACCCTTTGGCACAGCCAAGCCCGGTAATATTATTGCACTGGTCGCTCTCATTCTGTTGAAATTTATACATCTTGCCAACTGATTCCTTTTGCCCACTATACTTCTGTTTATTAACCAATATTCCCATGCGACTTCTCAATAGTCTTCCATAATATTTCTCTAAATGAAATTCTTGGTCAAACTACATAAAGAACCTAGTGACAATACATTGACGCAGTCTGCCCTACATTTTCTGGTCACCCATATTCCTGCTCGTTTCCATTGGATTGACCGTCATCAACACCTTTTCATCCAGTTTCCTTGACCTCCATGTTGGCCAAATCAATCCGGAAACATTTGGTGTGGCACTCACATTCTGTTGCTCTGAGGTTTCCACATCCTCGATGACATTGTGTAGCTCTATGTAGAATTCATTGTCTGCCTCCCAGTCGTCTTTGCTGTCATTTGGAGTATCGAAGACATCATTCCAGTCAAGCCGATTTTCGGAGTCCAAAATGCTTTCAGGTACACTGTCCTCATGCCTGTTGACTGAATGGTAGTTGATTCTTTTGATTCAGCGGACATTTGATACTTGTGTTCGTCCTCCAGGGAGGTCCTTTGCAGACAAAACTGGTAGCAAACGTGATTTTTATGACAATCTGAATGCAACAGCACAATTATGTTGAAAGTTTCACCAGGACACATTGACGACCTCTTCAGTATCTGAAATGTATCTGATGCCTGTCATTTGCTTGTTTTGAGCACAAGATTCCTTCTGTGTAGCACATAGGTTTTGGCTGCCCGGCCACATCTCCAAAAAGTTGTGGACCTTGGCCATTTGGTGCAATTTTCTTTCCTCCACCTCTCTCTTCATTTCCAAGTTGTTTCAGTATTTGTCATATATAATGCTGGGTCATCACCTGCCAATGGCCCATTATTGGCCCAAGCAAATGGCCTTATGATGACTTTTTTGCACAGTGTGTCACCTGAGGTTTTTGGCTGCCTCCAGCCAAGAACGTGTCGCCCAAGGGAAAAATCATCCTCCACTCTCACACTATGTGGTATGATAGAGAATATGTCACATGCCACAGTAGAGAAATGAGCATAGTTTGATTGCATTTCCTCTTGTCAGCACCACTAGTCAGTGATATCCGGAATCCAAAATGTACTGCTACCCTCTGCAGTGTAGGAGTGGTAATCAGTATGATTCGGATAAATTTGCCCCCAGTTCTGAGGTAATTCAGGCGGTTAATTCAAATAGAGCTTAGCAGCTGCCAATGAGCATGCTGCAGAATTAGTGTTAGCAATGGGTCTGTGTAACCCGCCAGTGGTCCGGGTTCTAACCTCAAAAATGGTTTCATTTGGTTCCAGACGCATCCAAAACCCAACCCATTGCATCTTCACGGGCTGAACGCAAATCTGTACCTGTCACCCAGCGGGCTTTGCCGGGTATGGCCAGACCGGTGTGTTCCAATATCCAGTCCTGGTTGTCGGGAATTTCTATTTATGGTCGCATTCAGATATCCTGCTGCTCATTGCAAATATTGACATTGGTACCTCATTGTCTTTTTTGGATGTATTGGCCGCCTTTATAATTAAAAATAGGAGAGATATGTACCCTGCCTCATCCGGAAAATGAGAGTCAAGGGAGCAACAACGATTTTTTGACTTGCATCTTGGGTAAGCTGAATGGCAATTGGATGCAGACATTCATAGTGAGGTATAGGCCTCATGTATATGCAAAAGAGAAAATGACACACTCCCTGCCCTGTTCTCAAAATCAGCGTCACCGAGTGTTAGCAACAGTTCCAAATCTGCGGTTTGGTTCCGGGTCCAGGTTTGAACCGAACTGGAACTGTTGCAACAGGTTGTACCCCATCAACAATCTGAACTGCTGTTAGGGGTTTTCTCCTATCAGTGTAATGGTACTTGTACCATGCGGTATGTGCTTTAGCGGGGGCTGACAAATCACGTCTCGATTGAGCAAGCTTGTGGCTTGGCGGATTCATTGAAAGCAAAGTGCTGCGGCAGCTGATTTGATGATGCATCAATCTGCCAGATCGAAAGGACTGAGTCCTGCCGAGCAGGTTGATCTCTACCAGATTCACTCTTAGATACTATGCGGTTGCGCTGAGGCGCACGGCAGTGAAGTGCAAGTAAAGGGCTCTCCGGTTTCCAAGCCTCTTGGATGCGGGGCACGTCCTGGTTAGGTACACCTAAGCACTTTCATCACTGAGGGAATATGGCGTTGGCGATAAGCCTAAAGTGGACATCATTCTTTGATTAGTTTGAGCGGATTCTGCAATGTTTTAATCAGCAGCTCTCGGCCATTTGATTAACGCGCATAAGTTCTACGTTGGCACAGCAGTAGATATTAACTACGTAAGACTATGTAGCGGGAGGCACCATACCCCGGAGCGACGTGATACTATCTGAGTGGGCGTCCCAACTACCGATCGTTGACGTTTGCAAGATGTCAAAGTTGAAGTTATGGTCTGATTTATGAGCCGATATGATATCATGCATGAACACGATAACCACAGGGATGCGTGGCTATCGTTATACGAAGCGCAGTCAACGGGCCGTATGACACTAAGATACGTGGCTATCATTGAGGGATTAAATCATAGTTCCAGTTGGAGTGAGCCAAGGGACTATAAAGAAATCACATTGTTCCAGCAATGAAGGACAAGCTCGAACAGCGAGAGACAAAAAACGATACCTACCAGCGAAGAAGAAACCTTATTTATTATTGCGTTTTTATGATACCTATACCTACTTTATATCTATACCTAGAATCTATTAGCTTTGTGTAGCGGCAGCCCCACACCTTGTTGGAATTATTCGGTTAGATGACAATTACCTTCGAGAACCATAACGACGTTATTGTGTACGCCCTCGAGAAAACTATAGCATACACTAGAAGGACTCAGCAGATCTTTGTGGCGCATTGTGTATGGTGGTTAGCATCGGTTATTGAATTAGAACAGGGGTTGATTAATTACATCAATAATTTTTGGGAACGGTCGGAGATATCGCTAGAGGAAGTTAAAGAATCCTCGGAAGGTCCAGCAGCTTTGGTTCAGGAAGAGAAGTTGTTCCTTCCTGTCGCTACGGATCAACAAGCTAGAGGAAAATCAACAGTACCTCGAGACATTCAAGAAGGGTCTCGAATCATTGACGAGACGCGACATATACATCCAGATAGAGTGCCTCAAGTTCAAGACACGAATATCGACGTCAGTGATTTGGATCTTGATAGTTCTGGAAACGAACGGTGGCTTAGAATTGGGCAACCAACTAAGCAGTTCATTCGGAAGTCCAGAAAGGAAAGGAGGAAGTTAGCGGGCCAGAAGCAAGCTGACCCATTGTCCAAACGAGATCGGGGAAAGTCCCGGCAAAATCTTTGTCGTAGAAGCAGAGGCAATACTTGCAGTCAATTGCAAAACCAACCATAGCAGAATACTTGAAAAGTAGGAAATAGGATCTACGGCTGTACGCACCCATAGTGCTTAGCAAAGTATTATTGGATAGGTGTTGTGCCCCCATAACAACCGCACCCAACCCGCAGTTTTTTGGCTGGTTCCACAATTTTGCCAACCCAGAACTTTGCCATCAATTAAGTAATTCAGTTCTGATTGTATCACAATATGATATATAGGTAAACGATGCAGTTTTGGATGCTCTTTCACCCCCTATTTTCCAAATTGGGATCTGATTAATATTGATTGAGTCACTGCGAAAAATGCCCAATTTTTGGTGTTATTTCACAGCAACATAATGAGTATTGATTGGATCACAAATTGGAGAAAAGGAAGTGAAAGAGCATGCAAAACTGCATCTTTTACATATATATCATATTGTGATACTATCAGAACTCAAATACTTAATTGGAGGCAAAGTTCTCAGTTTGCAAAACTGACGATCTGCTGTATGTAAAACCCAGCCAAACAATTGCGGGTTTATGTGGGTTTCAGGTATGGAACCGCTCGTCATTGCGCAGTTCGGGTCTTTGGCGGTTCATGAGCCGAACCTGGGCCATGGTTTTGGTTCCAACATGGACCTCGGCTGGGTAACCCTGAACCGCTGCTAACACTAGTGTCAATGGAGCATCAACAATGTTTTGCCTTGCATCATGGTTAATCTGAGTGGCCATTCATTGCAGACAATCAAAATGTGAGGAGTTCTCTCCTAGCAGCGGTAATGATACATGAATGGATTGTAGCAAGTACATGTGATAATTATCTTAAGCGTGCCTCATATGCAAAACACCTACTTGCGAAAAAACATCATGGTTGTCAGCCAAGTGATCTTTAGCGGGATTACATTTGGGCCGCTTGTCGATCAATTAGTGACAAACTTGTTCGCACTAACAGATTCAAGTTTGATGATGCAATTATGTCGCCATTAGTGGGATGTGAAACACCATCAGCAGTGCGCATAATTATTGACCACACTTACTATATCTTATCTAGCGGGACAACATCCAGTTAAGTTGTGCTTACACAGAATTACATGTGCAGCAGACGATAACACAATATGCAAGTAAGAGGGATCGGCAACCTCATGGGCTGAGCAGTGAGAACAGCTTGCTGCACTCCCCGGTCTACGGATGGTTGAGACCTAAGCATGCAGTGTCTCAGGGATTAATGACATTGGCTGAAGATATAAGGCCTGAAGCAAACCTGCTCATTGAGTTGAGACAGTATGCATTGCAACGTCATACTCATATAGAGATACGAGGTTGACATGTCATAATCTATGTTAGCGGTGTATCGGTTAGTTGCTGATTAAACCTCTGATGCATTGCCGAATAGCCAAATCAAAGGAGAGGCATTTATTAGAGAGAGCTATGAAAATAAATTGTGATAAGCACTGATAAGACTATATGTTGTCAGATGATCCAACTGGTGTTAGCAACGGTTGTGGAGCGTCGCTTCGGGTCCGGGTCCAGGTTGGAACCGAACCGGCGCCAAATTGGTGGTCTGGGTTGCCAATAAACCCGACCCGACCATTTGGGTATGGTTCAATAGTAATCTGCCTACCCGTCTGAATTGGGCAGGTACTCAGTGGGTTGTCCAGCAGGTCCATCTGTAAATACATATAATGTGCTTGCCTTTGCTGTTTGATAATAGTACTCAATCAAAATCGATTTTTTGACATCCAGGAATCACATTTTGCATGTTTTGCAGGTTGCGATATCGATAATATTTGAATTCATGTTTTGCCTTTAATAATTTGTATTTTTGACCTTGGAGGAGGTCAATAGTGCAATTATGAGCTCAAATATCCATGTGATGCCTTCATTACCCAATAAGCATCACCACAAATTGATGACCCTCAGTTGATGCTAGGTTGATGGTCATATCACGAATGGGGCCGTGACCGTGTCACTTTCTGTATTGCCCACAATCGCTGCCAATACATTGGTTACAGATAACAGTGAGCAAATCACTTACCAATTACCTTATATACAAGACCAACAATCTTTGAGGCTCCAGTGACACTCATTTTCAGAATGGGGAAGTGAATGTATTGCTTGCTCTTTTGCTGAAAAGGCTGCCAATATGTTGGTTACTCATAACAGCAAGCATATCCCTTTCCAATTACCTTACTTACATTACCAAAAAGCATTGACGCTCTGTTGATGATCAGTTTACGGTGGTAGTGACATCGACACTAACCATATTGCAGATCAAAGCAGCCCAACTTCAACTATGGGTAAACGCCGTAGCACAACCGTTGGATTATACAAGATGCAACGCCCAAAATCGTTGATGCTCTGTAGATGCTCTGTTGATGCTCATGTTTAGGTGTAGCGATATCGACTCCAACCGTATTTCCCATAAAGGTAGCCAATACTTCAATTATGGGTGAATGCTATAGCACAGCCCTTGGATTGCACAAGATGCAACACCCAGAATCGTTGACACTCTGTTGACACTCTGTTGACACTGTATTGACGCACCGTTGACGCACTGTTGACGCACTGTTGACGCACATTCTCAGGTGCAGCGACATCGACATTAACGATATTGCCTATCAAGGTGGCCAATACTTCGATTATGGGTAAAAGCCGTATCATCGCCCTTGGATTATACAAGATGCAACTCTCGAAATAGCTGACGCTCTGTTAACGCTCATTTTCACAAAGGGGCTGTGACCATGTTGCTTGCTCTTTTGTGCATAAAGACTGCTGATATGTTGATTATGGGTCAATGCCATCGCATAGCCCTTGGATTATACAAGATGCAACACCCAAGATTGTTGACGCTCGGTTGACGCTCTGTTGACGCTCTGTTGACTCTCTGTTGACGCTCTGTTGACGCTCTGTTGATGCTCTGTTGACGCTCTGTTGACGCTCATTTTTTGGTGTAGCAACAACCACATTAACAATATTGCCTATAAAGGTGGCCAATACTTTGATTGAGGTCATAAGCTGTAGCATAGCCCCTGGATTATACAAGATGCAACACCCGAAAGCGTTGACCCTCAGTTTACACTCATATCTAAGTGTAGCAACATCGACATTTACCATATTTATAAAAGAGGCTAATTCTTTGATTATGGGTAAAAGCAGTAGCACAGCCTTTGGATTATACAAGATGCAACACCCAACATGGTTGATGCTCTGTTGATGCTCATTTTTAGAATGTGGCTTTTACCGTGTTGCTGTCGCTTTTGCCTATAAAGGCTGCCAATATGTTGATTATGGATAACAGTGAGCAAATCGCTTCCCAAACAGTTTACTTACAAAGCCAAAAATCATTGACACTCCATTGAAGCTCAATTTCACCATGGTGCTGTCACTGTGTCGCTTTCTCTTTTGCTTATACAGGCTGCTGATACGTTGGTTATGTATAACAGTGAGCAAATCGCATCCCAATTAACTTACTGAAAAGACCAAAAATTGTTGACACTCCGTTGACACTCATTTTGAGAATGTGGCTGTTACTATGTCGCTGTCTCTGTTGCCTATAAAGGCTCCCAATACATTGATTATGCATAACAGCGAGCAAATTGCTTCCCAATTAAGTTGCTTACAAGTCCAAAAATCGTTGACGCTCCGTTGACGCTCATTTTCAGGATGGGGTAGTTACCGTGCCACTTTGTCTTTTGCTAATGAAGGCTGCCAATATGTCGGTTGTGCATAACAGCAAACAAATTGTTTCCCAATTGACTTACTTACAAGACCAAAAATCATTGACACTCTGTTAACTCTCATTTTCAGCATGGGGCTGTAACTGTGTCACTGTTTTTTTGGCCTATCAAGCAAGCCAATACATTTGTTATGAATAACAGCGAGCAAACAGCTTCCCAATTAACTTACTTACAATACCAAAAATCGTTGATGCTCCATTGACGCTCACCATAAATATCTCCTAACTGTTGTTGTATGGTCAATAATTTTGTACAAATAATCATATAGTCATTATTGACAGCCAATGTATAATTTGTATGAGTACTCAGTTATATCCAAAAGCTTTGTGGTGTCTCAAATCCTGATCCACTGATGCACGGGATCTCTGAGCGATGGATAACGTAGCACTGTCACATTCCAGCGAATTCAGCTGGCAATTTACTGCATGTAGATCCGTACACTAATTTTTCATTAATATAGCCCAACTTCCTCACTTTGCCCTATGCAGTTCCTTCTCCTCAATTTCCATGACCTACCATAAGCAATTTTCAAAATGTTGACTATGTGCACCAGGTCTGAACTCAGAGTGATGTAGTTGGATGTATGGATGAATGCAACATAGTGTTAGCAACGGTTCCGGACCGTCACTTCAGGTCCGGGTCCGGGTCCAAACCCAACCGTTGCGAAATTGGGGGTCCAGGTTGTCAATAATCCCGAACTGTCAACTCGGGTACAGTTCGATGGTATACTCCAAACAAGTCTGAATTGGGCGGGTTGTCAGCGGGTCGCCCAGCAGGTCCATCCATAGATTCAATGAAGGCTCTTGCTTTTGGAGTATGTGACAAGCATCTTATCAAAATCGCGTTTTCAACAACCAAGGATATGTTTTTGCATGCTTTGCAGCTTGCAATATCGATTAATTTGGAATCAATGTTTTACCTTTGATAAATTGTATTTTGCCTATCAGGGTGGTCAATACTTCCGTTATGAACGCGAAGATCAGCACGATGCCTTGAATACCAAATATGCAACACCTAAACCTGTTGACCCTCCGTTGACGCTGAATTTCAGGATGCGGCAGCGAGCATGTCGCTGTTGTTTTTGGCAGTAAAGGCTGCCAATATTTGATAAATGGATGTCTGCAACCAATCGGAACATAAATGACTCAAGATGCGAGGCTAAAAATCGTTGACGCTCCGTTGACGCTCATTCTCAGGATGCGGCAGCGAGCATGTCGCTGTAGTTTTTCCCAGTAAAGGCAGCCCTTATCTGATGAACGGATGTCTGCAACCAATCAGAACATAGATCATCCAAGATGCAAAGCTAAACATTGTTGACCCTCCATTGACGCTCATTTTCAGAATGGGGCAGTGACCATATTGCGGTCTCTTTTGCCTATAAAAGCTGCCAATGCATTTGTTATCCCTAACAGCGACCAAATCACTGTGAAATTTCCTTACTTACAAAACCACAATTCGTTGACGCTCCGTTGACGGACATTCTCAGAATGGGACAGTGACCATGTTGCAGTCTCTTCTGCCAATAAAAGCTGCCAATACATCGGTTATGCATAACAGCGACCAAATCACTGTGTAATTTCCGTACTTACAAAACCACAAATTGTTGACGCTCCTTTGATGCCCATTTTCAGAATAGAGTGGTAACCATGTTGCTGCCTCTTTTGCCTATAAAAGCTGCCAATACATCGGTTATGCATTACAGTGACCAAATCACTGTGTAATTACCGTACTTACAAAACCACAAATCCTTGACGCTCCGTTGACACTCATTTGAATGTATTGCCCATTCAACATCTACTGCCATCGATAATAGTTTTCATCATGATTTGAACTTCTTGGTAGTCTTTCTAACAGATTGAGACGTGGCCCTGTGGGAAAGCCAAGCGCAGTAACATTCTTGCTCTGTTCGCTCTCACATGACTAAAATTGATGTATCTTGTCAAACGGTTCATTGCGCCTGCTATACATCTGTTTATCAACCGGTATTCACAAGATACTGCTCACCATTCGCCCATGATATATCTCTCCATCAGCAAAATGTAAAATGGTTTGGAAGTCATAACCGAATAACTCAGCAACTCTGAACAGCCACACTGATCCTTCCAGATGCTCCCAGATGCTACCAGATAGGCTGAATGCAAAGCGATGCGCTCTCAGGTGCTCCGAGACAACATTACTGGTGCTCCTGAATACTCCGGAAGTTGTGGATCAGATTCCAAGAATATTCTGAAGAGTGTATAGTTGTCTTCAAAATGCTTCCAAACCAAACAATTAAGATGTGCAAATTTGGAGGTATTGGGAGTATTGGCTGTGTCTCCGAGAGTATTCCGGTGCACCTCAAACCTGGAGCCATACACTCCGGGAGTGATTATTATAATGTTTATATCAAATAGTACAATTCAATTAACTATCTGCTGCACACCTTGATTCAGGCATGGTAACTTGAATACACAGTCCAGTAGGTATCGAAATCCACATGATTATTTACAAGCCATACGCTATCAATTCTATCTGATGCAGCATTATTCTCTTGCACCAAATGTGCAGGTCCAACATTTGGTCTGACAGGTACAGTATGCATCTTATCAGTCTGTTTGACAACCCGGATGAACCTGTCAACACAATCGGCCCAACCATGTGGATCTTTGTACTTTGTTGGAATCACCACCGCATATTCTTGAGGTTGAGGACGTATTATCCATTGTTGGGTCTTCTTGCACCACTTAGAGAAGATGGATATCGATTTTCCGGCAGGCAGGCACACCTGAAATTGGAGGATCTGATTTGGTGGAGTCCAGCCGAAGTGTAATACAGGAAAAGAAGGAACTTGGCCTTGGAAGGTGTTATCAAGGTCACTGTCCGTATATTGGACCCAGATGTTATGAGATTCAGGCATGATCCCTTGGTTGGCATACGTATATTCTACCTTGCAATCAAGTCCCAGACGCTCAACAGATATAGGGCAGTGAAATGGTTGACGGTAGTACAACAGCCCATTCTGAAGTTTACTAAATACACAGTCTATGACTACATTCTGATCATATCCGAGCACCAGTCCACTAACTTGATGTCCCCAGTCATCTTCAATTCATGTACAGGAATAGCTGTCCAAAGTTGGGAATTCCGAAATCTACTAATGCATCTCTGAGTGAGGTTATTTTGATACTTCTGCACACGCTGCGGACATGAGTTTCTCTCAAATGATTTACCTGTTGTGAGATGGGGCATCAAAATGGCTCTTTCTGACAATGGTGGAGGTGTAAATGATGGGCTTGGCGTGTATTTCGCCATTTATGGGCAGCTCATTGTCGGTTGAAAACTTTCGCAGAGTCAACATCGTACCAGCCTTGAAGGGCAAGATATGGCAGTGTCTCCTCTATATAGTCATTGTGCTTGAGCATCTGGCGAATGAAATTGACATTGTTGGTAGATCGATATGCCGCTTTCACATTGCTCATATGAAGCCGTTCAGAAATATCGGTGGTGAAATTGTTGCCAGAACCCATTTGCCGAATTGACTCTGATAGATGGCTCACCAGATGCAACTTTGCATATCTGAAATGGATTACACGCTATTCGATGGTCTTCCAGAGCTCCTGAACACCAATTGCCTGCCACCCAGCTTCAAACCTGACCAAGCGGATGGAGAATTCCTTCGTGAACCGCATCTGGTCTTTTGAAGTGATACCATAAATCTCTCTCTCGAGCTGATTCACAACGCAGTCCGTATCAGTGATACTCCTGGTGGTGGCTTCAATCTCAGCATCAGATAGACAGACCTGAAATTGCGCACGCTTGTCGGCGGTCATGCTTACCGCCCAGTAAGCCTCTTCATCTGCACCAGTCTTCATTTCAGCAAGTGATTTGGCGAATATGCTTCTGGGACCGGTTGACTTAGTCCCGACTTCCTGCAATAGTTGTCGCTCATGGTGTTGGAATAATTCATCGAAAAGCTTGTGTCTAGCCGGTGTCACCTGATGCATTTCGCGCTCCAATCGCTTAATTGCCCTCTGCCGATCAGCATCTGACCATATGGTTGCCGCGTGTCGTGCTCTATTCAGGCGCACCTGAAATTGCCTTCGTTTTGATGTAGTGACCTTTTCAGCCCCGTACAGCTGAACATCCATTGCAGCACGGATCATATGAATCTTCTGTTCTCCTAAACGATGGGATTCTTTTGCCAATAGTCCATCCACTTTGGCCTGCACAAACTTCAACAGTTTCTGATCTCAAAAGGCACCCTTCATCTTGTAAAATCGCTTCAGTGCATCGTCTAGTGCCGCGAGGGATAGATCAGAGTGATTTTGTTGGCTGACAAGTAGAGAGAATTCACATAATGCCCGCACTGCTCCCATCACCATTTCATCAGAGGCTGTTTCCACCGCAGTTATCCCGGCATGCTGAGAGTAGTCAAGAATTGGAGCGGAATTCACTGCCAGTGTTCTGATCATGCGCCGGATTTCTTTTCCCTGCCAGAAGCCACTTTTTATCGAATCGAACTGTTCAGGGAATCACTGGAGGCCTGGATATTGTGGTACTGATGTGAATCGATTGTCACATTGATCCTTGACATTTCTATCTTTCTGGTATTTGAGCAGCCAGTGCAATAAGTCGCTAACTAAACCCAGGAGTAGCTGATGCAATTCATCAGGCTGCGAAAGGCGATAGACATTCCAGAGAGGGTATTGCCAGAACTGGTTGCGGATTGCATGAACACCAAGAGTGTGCAGAACATTGATGTCAGTTTTGTCCAGAAGCTCCAAGTAGACATCCTGATCTCGTGGGAAATCAAGTGGTCGAACAGTTGAATCCCCGATCGGTGCACGATTAGGAATATCACCCATCGGGCATGAGCCATATGAGACTTGAGCAACCATGACTTGTTCCGGATAAACCCCGGCCCAGGCAGCCAAACGAGGATAACATTGTCTCTGGAATCCATCAGCATAATCCCATTTCAAGCCAGGGCCAGTGATGTCAAGATTCTGGAGTGGGGACAGCACAGTTCCAACCGTGGAATGCTATGCCTCGTCAGTATTTTCGGCACCTTTCAGAGGACAGGGGATTAGCCACACAAGAATCCAGGCGCATCTTTTCGGTGTACAGCGGATATCTTTTCCAATATTACCGATCGTGAGATACAGCTGTAAGGCATAGAGGTTGCCTGGAAATTGTTGCAAGTGGGTCCTGTCGGATGCATAAATGACTAGCATGATCGTCGCTCCAGCAGGGAGCTGATCTTGCATGTCCCACCACCAATCGCCTGTGTTCATCTTGCTGTATATTCTGCGACTTTCTGAGTCTGCAAGGCGCAACAGTTCAAAATCGAGGTGCGCCTGAAAATGGAGACGTGCCGAAAAGAACTGTATACATTCGAAAATATCGCTGTAGTATAATGTTCCGAAGATGTGCGAATGATGTTCAATCCAACTCTCACTGCTGAGCCCGAAATCGACTGTAGAGAGGAGCATTCGTAGAGCATCTGCTGATTGAAATGATTCGATGTTGGAGTTGTCCAGTCCACGCCGCAGATGTTGATTTATCCACGTTTTCGTTTGCTGGCTAAATGATTGAGCCTGTTGAAAGTCGTGTGCTGACAGCAAAGGATGCCATGGATTACATTGTTCTGAGTACTTGCGATGCTTGTAGTACAATCCAGTTGCTTTGCCATATGCTTTCCCCCCTGTGTTCTCCACTCGAACTACCTGCCCATGAGCCCTCGTCTTTGTTGGATCTGGGGTACAAGTCAGATCAGGCTTCTGGGGGTCTATCGTTTCTTCGTCGGGAGTATCTTCAGGCGGTGGTGCACCAGGTACATTGTCAATGGGTAGATGAGTTAGTTGACTAAGCTCATCAATGGCTATTCAGGTGCACAGACCGAAGTTGAACCATGATGGTTCGGATCGATCCCAGCCTGCAGGTGGTAAAATTGCATCAGGTAACAGCCCTTGATTCATCGATATTGGGTGATATTGTTGATAGTGAGCCCTGAGTCGGTTGTCATCGAATATTTTCCTTTTGCAGATAACGCACTGGACTTGTTTCTGGCGAGTGTTGACCATATTTGAGAAATGTTCACTGAACACGTATTCGGATGAATTTCAACGATACTTCAGGCGGTGATATAGAGCCCCAGCGATATTGGTTTGAAAGCGAGCAAACTCAGGTTAGCGTAACACATTCACAGCCGCATCGCACCCGGTCAAATGCGGGGGGGAGGTTTCTTTTGTCATCACTGCAATCACTACAATGGGGCCTTATACTACATCAGTGTGAGTTATACCTGCGCTCGAGCCTCCGAGCAGCTGATAATGATGGTAGATCGTCATAATACAATGAATTGGTGAGTTTCCTAGCGTGCTGGATGTCCGGGCATTGATCATCGAGAACTGAAAAGGCTGGTAGGATGTTTGCTTCAGTTACGATCCTTGACTGGAGCGTGGATCATGAGGAGAACTAAGATATATAGGCAAGGAGCTCAATTGGAAGCAATCACTGTTGCTGCTTGACTCACCGGCCTCCTATTGAATGAGGTTGCAAGGTCGTACACGCACAACTTATGTGTAATATCCCTAGTCGTGCTAATCTTCATACTGGATATAGTTCTTGTTGGGCTCCTGGAGATATCATAACATATCCCTTCTATGACCTGTAAAGTCATCGATGCGTACGAAGGTGAGCATCTATCCAATATCCTAGTATATGAATCTGAGCATATAACAAAGAAAGGCGGGATGTGTATGATTAAGGTTTCTTTTTCTCAAGGCCCGGGATGGTTTCATGGATCAAAGGTGTAGTGAAACACCACAAATCATGACAACAGAATAGGATATAAGATGCCCTTCATTGCGCTGAAGGTCACTGCTACATGCAATATAGTCAACCATATTCCGATTGATTCTATATCTCATCTTGCATCTATAGTAGTTTACCACTATGTTTGTTTAACAGAGCATGTTGACGAAAGGATCTCCACCGAAGACAGTGAATATGGCTCCACTTGGTGGCCAATTGGGCCCGCAACAATGCAGTGATGACAATTCAGAATCACTGGATACAAGTTCACGACATGCCACTTGCAAAGACAGTCAATTTGGGAAAAAACACCAATCAATATCATCCACCGCAAGGGTACGGTTACCCTCCTTCTCAGCAGCCATTTCCAGGCGCTCTGCAGTTTTATCACCAGTCTCCATTCAACATGACGCACAGTTCGCAACCTACCAGCAGTGCAAGCCAACAATATCCAAATTATTGGTCACCGTGGCAAGGATATGACCTGCACCAAGGTGGTTATGGCGGGTCTGAAATGTTCCCCCCTCTGCAGTTCCCAGAACAATGGCCGTCATCTCCAGTTTCACCGAGAGTGCCTCCAGGACCGCCGGGAAATTATCCACTCAAACAGACAACATCTTCCAGCTCGACTCCTCCACCTCGATCTTGTTCTAGCGCACCTGGGAGTCACCCCAGAAGCCTCCTGACGGAATGAATCCAGCCGCCAGTAGAACTGTGGAAAACGGATGTCGCAGGGATTGCCGACTTGCCCTCATTGCCGGAGATGTCCTACGACGAATATGATGCAGCTGATGAGAGCGACCATTCATTGGACTTGGGCGGTGGAGAAGGCAAACCCCCAATTAGCCTGAAGTAACCGGAGTTCTCCTTGAAGCAATTTGCCAAAAGGATGGGGCAGGCCAACTGCAGTGCATTCAACAAGTGGAAGAAAGTATGGGTGGCGGGATTTCTTGAGAAGAAGCATCAGTCTATTATCTGGGGGCAGAACCGATTGAAACAAGTTCAAGATGGACCCCTGCACTGGGAGACGGCGGTCGCAGAGTTTTTGGTGACATTCGAGAACTGGCTGCCGTTGGTTAATTTCGATAATGCTGAATAGATTCACCGGCAGTGGGTGGAGATGTTTCTGATGAAATGTGCAAGTGAAATTCGAAAGGCAAGGAAAAAGGTAAGGCGAGGGAACAAGCGACTGCCGACGGATTAGGGAGAGTGCGCAGGCACAAAGGGGAGAAGTTACCTCACAGAGTTGCCAAATACAACGTTCACGGTTATGATTCACTGGCTGTCGAATTGGAAGGATATGGTTCGAGCCCCCAAACAACTCCAAGCCTCGTAGACAGATGTGAGGCACTGGGAGGAGTTGGCTGATTTCATCGACCAAAATGGCGGCCCGAAAGAGCCATACATTCACACATCAATGTTCAAGTGCACGTTGGAGCAGGACGAATTGGAAGAAGAGTAGCTGGGAATATACCAACATGGGCAAATGATCAATGACCCCATATATGGCCATATTTCATACAACTGTTGCCTTTCAAATGCTTTCAAGTTGACACTTGGACATAATGTGAAGACATTTGTGGTAGACATGATGAGAGGGACAGGGAAGGAGATTGCTGAGCATGTAACTAGGCCAACAAAGGTAATTCGCACTAGCCGTGTTAAGGCTAGACGTGAGCAACTGCTGATCATTATACATAGAATTTGGAAGGTTCTGAAGAGGGTGGAAGAGAGGGAGAAGAGAAGGGAGAGGAGGATGGTGGGCACGAGAATAATACTTGTATTAATGTAAATTCTGATTCAATGGATAGAATTGATTATAGTCCATCCACATGTATTCGTTCAAATCGTTACTTGCAAGTGAAATACCTAACATTGAGATGAATTTCAGGAGCGCCGGAATATGAGCTTATCTGCCCAGCGTACATCCAAACAACTGAAAGAGATCATTGAGGACGAAAAGAACACGGACAAAAGTGCAAAGAGGTTCAGAAGCAAGTGGAGAATGGTGAGGAGGTCCTCGATCCAGACAATGCAAGCTCAGTACTGAATACGGTTCTCAATACAATCAACAATGGATCTGAACATGAGTGTCTTGGTGAAGCAGTCAGGCTGCTGAATGCGCATCCTATTCGCCAATCAACAGATGACCGTGTTCCAGGCTGCAAGGATTCAATTCCAGGCCTGCCCTGAACAAAGTTTTTGGTGCACCAGGTTTGGGCCATCTGATTCATCTTGAGGAGATGGGTTTGGGATGCTGATATGCCAGGAGCACTGGTGGCGGATGAAAGGGGTCTTGAAAAGACTTTCACCTCGGTTGCAGCGGCCATGCCTTGCAAATTGGTGACTGAGAAAGTCGTAATGAGGTTGCCACTGTCAATTTTATGGGAAAATACCGTTGCAGAGTGGGTGATCTTGGCGCACAATGACTTGCCCGGCATTGTCAGTGAAGAGTGGGAGTGGTATCCGCTCCAGTGATTGAATTCTGTTCCCTGCCGCCTGTTGGAGATCCAGTCAACACCACCCCACAGGGATCCAGCACTGATCTCAGCCCTTGAACCAATCCTGGTGGTAACAATGCCCGGAGTGGCTGAGACCTTCAAAAGTGTCATTGACGAGATGACACATGGATCCGATTTCAAACTAATCAACTTATTGCACCCTGAAAATGCTAATCTCCCCCAGAAGGATCTGAACACCAGTATTGACGAGCCAGAAAACTGATGGAATATCCACCTTGTGTCATATGATACACTAACATCCACAGCGAAACCATCAAGTAATGGCCAACTCTCCTACTGTGCATGGAGTTTTGGCATTTTTGATGAGTCCCATTGGTATAAGACTAAAAACAGTGTGGGCTGGCAAATTGCGATGAATGTGAAAATTGGATTCAAATTTCAGGTCAAATCTACACCGTGATTCCATTCAATCTATGACTGGTGTTTTCAGACAATGTGGCTGTTTTCAGGTGCCCCTGAAGATCCAGAGGATGATACTGTGATGGAAAAGCATGGTGCTGAGGCATTGTATTCCGCTGTGAAGAGTTTGATGCATGCTATCTAGACTAAAGACGAAGAAGCTCAACAGGATGCGGCGCACCGGATGATTCAGATTGCAAAGCCATGGACAATCAGGCGGTGGTCAGAATCGAAAATCACCAATGGAAAACCACTTGTCCGGATTCCAAAGGAGAAAGCACACCTCATTGATCTTGAGTGGACTGAGGAAGAGCAAGCACATCTGAAGACCCTGGTGGAGAGGTACACTTCGCGGGGTGCTTCTGGATCATGCCGGGTTCATAGATGGTGGCTAGCATGTTTCTCGATAGTGTTGGGAGACCCCGAGGATGGCAACCATGTGTCTGGACAATGGCATGATGAATGTCCACTGGATACTTGGTTGAATCTCCCATTTCCCGATGGCTGAGAGAGACATTTTTGCCAATGCTTGTCAAGGAACCTGCAGAGTATCCCGAACCTGACCAAGACGACACATCAAGTGAGACGCTCCTTCCAGAAGAGTGAAACAAAAATGCACCACCCAGTGCACCTCCTCCACAAAAGGCAGTGCTATTTTGTCCTCTTCCTGCCCAAGTTTGTCATGTGAAGTTGTGGCTAACAAAGTTTTTTGCAGATAATGTGGATATATTCCACATGTATGCCGAAATGGGCAATGATGAATGCCCAGAAATGCAGCTCAAATTCCAGGATTCACGAAATCGCTCTGTATTCATAACCACACCCAAAGTGGGCGGGACAGGCCTAAATCTTACAGCTGCAAATCATTCTGTAATAACTCAGAAATTTTGGGTATTGAATGAGCAGCGGCAGGCATTTGCACGAGTTGTACAGCTAGGGCAAAACCCAGTCCCACACATGGGTACTGAATACAGGTCCTGGTGGCTACGATAACTGCACAAGTGATCTCTACCAACACTCTGGAGTTGCGCAAATGCGAGTACTGCATGGCTTGATGAGTCAGCCGATCATCACGACGTCAATGATATACCGGATTCTGGAGGCTCGTGAGGACCATACGAAGCGGCTGACAGAGAATGGAGACAAGTTGCAGTCTGATGAACCATAAATCTTAGAGTGTTAGACTCTTCATCAAGGTATGCCTCTTTAGACATTCAAGCAACATAATCTTCTTAACTGATACAAATAGTCAAAAAGGTCGTTTGTAAGGGACACTATACTGGAGAGATGAATCTTCCTCTCCTCAATGTTGAAGTGAATCAAAGTTCTGATGTTGGAATTGTTGTATCTTGAATTAGAAATGGCTAGAGTGGGATTTCATTGGTGTTCTTGTTTATTATTAATGACCATATGAGATGAAGTGAATTAATACGCGACATAAGAAGTTCCTCCGGCTGACCTATTGCATGATAAATGGCATGAGTCAAATTGTGAGAATGATGCAGCGAAGGGCTTCAATCAATCGTCAGTTGCGAAATTGAGGTGCACCGGAAGCCTGTAGCCAAGTACATATTTCGAATGAAAAAGCAAAATTCATCCACTTTCAGGTGCGCCAGAGTCTGTTCGGCAAGTGTCATATGATTTGTCATGACAGATCGAGCGCTGCATATCTGCCAATCACATTTCGTAATAAGACAGTCTAGGCGATATTGAAGTACTTATGTCTGAGTATGAGACATGGCTCGGGTATTTGTGGCAAAGCGGGAGCTTTTGTACCCATATAATCGAAGTTCAGGCGCACCGGAACTTCAACCTTAGGCCAGCAAATGCTGCGGCTATGCCACGAATATCCTGACACAGGTACTCAATATCGCTATGACTGCCTTTGTGCCAAATAGGATAGGCAAATATGCAGTGATCGATCAGTCATAACGATATGTGCCCAAGACTCACCGGTGCACCGGAGAATCCAGAGCATATCTTGATGACTGATCGAGCACTGCTTATTTGCCAATATCATTTGTCAATTACAACAAACTAGGCATTATTGAGTATCTGTGTCAGGATATTCATGGCATAGCTGCAGCATTTGCTGGCCTATGGTTAAAGTTCCGGTGCTCTGGAGAATCCTGGGCATATCATTGTAACAGATCCAGCACTGCATATTCGCCAATCCCATTTGGCAATCAATACAGACTAGGCGATATTGCGTACTTGTGTCACAATATGAGACATAGGCTCACTTATTCGTGGCAAAGCCACAGCTTTTGCTGGCATATCATCAAAGTTCTGGCACACCTCTGATCCGCATCCCAGAGAGTCGGAAGCTGTGACATGGCTCGAGTATTCTTGGCTCTAATGCCGCTTTCCCTGCCGGGGTTTTCCTGGCCTATGATTTGCAGATCATTCACAACTGAGATCTTCAATCCTGTCCAGAAAGAGCTTCTTGGATATGTATGAGGCCAACTTTGACAAGCTGCAAGTCATTATGGATGTTATCAGTCCGGCCCAGGCACACCACAACAGCGACAAATAAGCTAACGAAGCGCATGTACTTGCTGTACATAGTGCACTTTGTATATTGTAGTTTGCTTCATTCTCATCATGTTTTCTTCGACTTTGAATTAGTGGACCCAGTGCACACAGATCTAGCATGACACTTCACCATTAGGTGCAGGCGGCTCATCCTGCTCCATGCCTGCTAAGATATGAACCTATGCTTGATCCGTATGTTGAAGGCCGCCGCTAACATGCCTTGAACTGTCAGCTCTGTGTCAAATGTCCGTTGGAGGAACGTGCCACTGTGCAACTACACCATAGATGCACAAGCCAGGCCTATTAGTAACCCCATTCAACTCGATATTGACTAAGTAGTGTGTTTAGACCAATGCTTCCAAATCCTAAAATAGCTTCTGCAAGTTCGGGCTCTGTCAGAAGAGCTGTGGAAACGTAAGAGCGAGAATCTCAAAAGACTGATTCTGCTCAGTGGCTCTGTGAGATGGCTGGCAACTCCCGCTCACCCATGTACTGCACTTACTCAAAGAGGCCTAAGTTTTCAAATCTTTGAATCAAGACTTAACTGTATTCTGACTAAATGTATGTTTAGGTTGCCAAAACTCGTATCTGAAAATAGATTTAGTGGACCAAATTCCATTGAGAGATGCTCCGAGAGAGAGAATCTTGAAAGTTCAAGTTATGAGAAGACAGCTACGAAGAGTGCAATTAACTGTCAGAGTCAGGCGAGACTGCATTCCTCAGCCGTTGAATCCAAGCATAACCATTTCAACTTCAGTGCACCTCAATTCCCCGGAACTGCATGCATTCAACCATCATTCCTCTGCCCGGCGTGACATGACGACTCACTATACATTCATACCATTGTAGATTATAGCTTTCAATCACAATATTTATTTCAAGTCAACATTGTAGTTGTGAGATTCATAATGAATGTGTGATTTAACGGTGTGCGATTTACTAGATATTAGGCACAAAATCAGAATGTGAGTGAGAATTTATGGCCCATTTGTTAGCAATCTTGGCATTGATGAGTGCTTGAATCAATAAGATTACCCCTGAATCATCCATCGTACATTACCATTCTTTCTCTACGCCTGTATCTCTCCTTTGTGTACCAAATTCTCTCCCTCTTCCATCAACTACTGCAACATTGTTGTGAAGGCTATTCTGCAGACACGGCCCAGATGAACGCATAAAAGGAAGTTATGCTTATGATATTGCCTTATCGACCGCTAACTTAGCTGCAGCATCCTAATACAATAGAATATCGTGAAAATACATGTGTCCTTCTGGCAGATATACCATATATGGAGATTCATATTTCTCCTCGCTCGATAACAAACTCCAGTATGAACCCTTGCAACTCAGCCGTCACTCACAAGGTCCCAACCACATCTATCAAGTTCTGCAGATTCTCAATGCTGCACCGATTTCTATGCTATGCGGTCACCGCAAATACTCGAACTTTCACCCATAATGACTACGTTTAGAGGAGTCATATGCAGGGGCTCATGTTTTCATTCAGGTTCACAGTGCTCAGTTTGTGGCCAGCACCAAGGGTGATTTGATGTCGCGAGTTATCTTCCGGTGCGTCTGGTTCTATTCTCTATGTGCGTTGGCTTTAGCCAACCTCCAATTCTTGCATCCGTACAGAGTGTTGTTCATAGGAGTTGCTAACATTCGGCATTAAGAATACATCTATTCCGGCGCACCTGACAATATCCGAAATCGCAACACGGACCGCCGTCCTTGATATAAATATAAACCGTTGAACTCATCTCTCCAGAACCCTTTCAAGGCACGCCTCTAATTGCATCCTCCTCGACTATGTGCTAATTCTTGCACCATTGATCCTGTTATTGTATTGCACTTAATCTTATATTTCCTACTTTTATACTCTCTCCCACATTCTCCAAATTTAGATCTTCGTTACAGCAAATGGAACCTACGCCCAGCCAGGTGAAAAATCACTATTCACAGAAAAATCAAGAAGCACGCCCAGAGAGAGCACTCGCATTCCTGAAAGCAACCGATCTTCATTGTCCAATAAATGTTTGCCTTCCAATTATCTGCCTTCATGCATCGTATTGCGGATCACTAATATACCCGATTTCAATAATGTATCAGGATGACGAGACCTATCAGGAGATCTATGATGACGACAGTGAGGACACCGGAGAGTACCTCTTATCATCCGACATCGAAGAAGACGATTTGGATCATCAACAGAAGCTCCTTGATCTAGGTCAGGCACGCCGGGACAAGTCATTACGCACTACAAGCATTCCACTGCCAAAGAAACAGAGCCGTGCCAATACTGTCATTGCACGCCCTCCACTTCCAAATTCCCGAAATCTACCTGCAGCAATGGCACCACCACTGCTCAAACGCGAAAAGTCATCCCTCCTCAACAAATTATCCGAGTCTGACCATGCACCATCCGCCCGGGCACTGGTGCTTCCCAACAAGTCTAGTGGAGACCAGAATATTCCACAACCCAAGGCCAGTAGTGATCAGAACGTTCCCCAACACCAAAAGGGCACTTTTGAGGTAGCGAAAAGGTTCATGGAGGCAATCGTAGTCACAAAGAATCCTTGGCCAATAATATCCGATGACAAGTACTCGATGGTTGAAGAAACTTGGAAACTAGCGATTGAAGCCCAGGATCGTCAGTGGGCATTAGCAGGTGCACCTGTAGGTACACCATCTCTGTGTCAATTGCCCGGTGGTCCATCTCTCAAAATAGATCCGCAAACACAAGAAGCTGTAAGTCTTGAATTCTGTTTAATGCTCCTCTATCAGACTTACGGATATTGACTACCCCCGAAAATATACATAGTTGAAACTGAAGAATAGTACCATCTGAGGACGGTTGGCAGATGGGGCACGTCGAACTGTTGTCCAAAGTTACCAGTTGGATGTGGGCTCTGAGACTGAGCTTCGGATCAAGGTTAAGGAGCTCCTGTTTGATGATGCTTACCTCTCCAAGGTCGTCGATGATAAGAAGTCATGGTTCACGCGAATGGAAGTGCTTGATCTCATTTACCACCAATTTTTCTTCACCGCCAATAGCTTGGGACGCCAGCCAACAACATCCCAGTATTTCCAACCTCTTGCTCCTCAGTCTTTAGCGCTGGCAGCCGCCGCTATTCATTGTGCGCTGTCTGAATACGCCAGTGGAAAGATGACCACGGTTATGTTTTCTCAAGATGAATATCGATGTACCTTTGGCCTATCCCCTGTGATCAATTTTACTCTTGAAGCTACTACACAATCAATCACATATCAGCGGCCGCATCACACCCCGCTGCAACATGCCACATGGCACCCACCAATTCCTGCTCGCCTCACGCCACCTGCCACATGCCTCCCGGTGCCTGGATCGAGCATGCAGGAGGAGTAGAGTTTTCCACCGGAAGCTTTTGGCCGATGGAAAACTCTGAGTTTGTGCAAGCTCTGGCTAATAGAAGGCTCTAGGTCTGTTGAAGCTTTGGCTAGTACAAGGCTCAAAGTCTGTGGAAGCTTTGATGCTGACGTTGACGTAGCCAACCTACTTGTCTAAGTACTTCTGGTACTCTGATCACTAGCACCAACACCATCGCCATCACCATCACCATCATCTCCATCAGCCCCAGACCGAATACGCACACATACGACGACAATCAATGGGAAGTGGGTACCAAATTCCACTTGAAAATCTGAATCGGAGATCTGCTCTCCCCAAGTTTGAATTGTCTACCTTTTCTGCTGAATCTAACACTTCAATTGTCAACACCATGACCATGAGGCATCGTGAGAACTAGTCAAGATGGCCGCGCTATAGATAAGGTTCAGACTATGATATCGACCGATGTCATGGTTCGGCCATCATATGCCCCCTGCCATCTGCCATGCACCACATACCACATGCCACCCGTGGTAACACTCCCAACCATACGCCACCTGCCTCACGCCTCCCAGTGCCTGACGCCTGTAACTGACACCTCCTGCTGCCTGGCGCCTGCAACTGACGCCTCCCCGTGCCTGGCGTCTGCAACTCAGCAAGTCTCTGGATCATGCATGCAGGAGGGTACATGTGAGCATATAGTCAAGTGAGATTGGGAGTGTCTTCCCTCTTGAGAGTGTACTTGGGAGCGTAGAGCCAAGTAGGCTGGGGGTGTACCATCAAGTGGAACTGGAAGCGTACTTGAGAGCATGGCGGGGAGTGTGCTTGAGAGCTTCTTGAGCGCTGGTTTGGGAGTCTACAGTCAAGCAAGCTGGCTGCCATCAAGTGCAAGTGTGAGCGTCCATGGGAGCATGCCCGGGAGTGGACTTGAAAACATACTCAGTGTACTTGGAAGCGTCTTGAGAGCTTACTTGGGAGTGTATGGTCAAGTAGGCTGGGAGTGTGTCATCGAGTGCAATTGGGAGTGTACTTGAGAACATGCTCGGGAGTGTGCTTGAGAGCTTCTTGAGAGCTAGTTTGGGAGTGTACAGTCAAGCAGGCTGGCTGTGTACTAACGAGTGCAAGTGGGAGCGTCCTTGGGAGCATGCTGGGGAGTGTACTTGAGAACGAACTTGGAGGTGTACTTGGGAGCGTCTTGAGAGCTTACTTCGGAGCGTACAGTCAAGCAGGCTGGGAGTGTGCAATTGAGTGCAATCGGGCGCGT